>Ga0315556_1000039_pt1 | contig 58461 bp, 50 predicted proteins | sample SalMarSW160310MG_FD_202112 | JGI IMG/M metagenome (GOLD analysis project Ga0315556, IMG submission 202112) | Salt marsh sediment microbial communities from the Plum Island Ecosystem LTER, Massachusetts, United States - Salt Marsh Sediment SW1603-10 ...
GTGGTGCTCAATATCGCACGCAATGCGGCGCAAGCGCTCACTTCGACGGAGAATGCTTCCGGCACGGGGAGGACGATCACCTTCCGGACCCGTGCCGTACGCCAAGTCACGATCGTGCGGCATCGCTACCGGCTGGCCCTAGAATTGCAGGTCATCGACGACGGCCCTGGAGTGGGAGAGCAGATTCGGGAACGGATCTTCAACCCGTTGGTGTCCGGGCGCGACGGCGGCAGCGGCCTCGGCCTGTCGTTGGCCCAGACCTACGTTCAGTACCACCGGGGTGTGATCGAATGCGATAGCCGGCCCGGCCGGACGATGTTCACCATCCTCCTGCCGCTGGCCTGATCCTTGCGAGAGACTTCGGGTAAATGAAGCCAGTCTGGATCGTCGACGACGATCGCTCCATCCGTTGGGTGTTCGAGAAGGCGCTTACCCGCGAGGGTATCGCGCACGCGACGTTCGCCTCCGCGCAGGAGGCGCTCGATGCCCTGCAACACGACGCGCCGCAGGTCCTGGTCTCGGACATCCGCATGCCGGGTCCCTCCGGCCTGGAGCTGTTGCAGAGCGTGAAGCGGCAGCACCCGGAGGTGCCGGTCATCGTGATGACCGCCTATTCCGATCTGGAGTCCGCGGTCGCTGCGTTTCAGGGCGGCGCCTACGAGTACCTTCCCAAGCCGTTCGACGTCGACCAGGCGGTCGAATTGATCCGGCGCGCGCTCGAGGAAAGCCAGCGCGAGACCGCGGCGCTCGAGCCGGACGCGACAGCGCCCGAGATCCTCGGCCAGGCGCCGGCGATGCAGGAGGTCTTCCGCGCGATCGGGCGACTCGCGCAGTCGGGCGCCACGGTGCTGATCACCGGCGAGTCGGGCAGCGGGAAAGAGCTCGTCGCCCGCGCCCTGCACCGCCATAGCGCGCGTGCCGGCAAGCCGTTCGTGGCGATCAATACGGCGGCGATGCCCAAGGACCTGCTGGAATCGGAGCTGTTCGGCCACGAGCGGGGTTCCTTTACCGGCGCCCAGCAGCAGCGCCGCGGACGGTTCGAGCAGGCCGAGGGCGGGACCCTGTTCCTGGACGAGATCGGCGACATGCCGGCAGAGCTGCAAACCCGGCTGCTGCGCGTGCTCTCGGACGGGAGCTTCTACCGGGTAGGCGGCCACCAGCAGATCAAGGCGAATGTGCGCATCATCGCCGCCACCCACCAGGACCTCGAAACGCGGGTGCGCGAAGGCAGCTTCCGCGAGGATCTCTACCATCGCCTGAACGTGATCCGGATCCGCATGCCGGCGCTGCGCGAACGGCGCGAGGACATTGCGCTGCTGGCGCGGCACTTCCTCGCGCGCAGCGCGAAACAGCTGGGCGTCGAACCCAAGCGTCTGTCGGACGCGGTCGTCGAGTACCTCGGGCGGCTCGATTTTCCGGGCAATGTGCGCCAGCTCGAGAACCTCTGCCACTGGCTGACGGTGATGGCGCCCGGGCAGGCGATCGAGCTTGGCGACCTGCCGGCGGAATTCCGCGCTCAGACCGCGGCGGTCGCCAAGGCCGACTGGCTCGAGGCGCTCGCCGAGGAGGTCGAGCGGCGGCTTGGGCGGGGCGAAAGCGGAATTCTCGATGCGCTTGGCCGGCAGTTCGAGCGCGCGCTGATCGTCAAGGCGCTCGCGCACAGCGGCGGACGGCGCATCGACGCGGCCAATCTGCTCGGGATTGGCCGCAATACCATCACGCGCAAGATCCAGGAGCTCGGCATCGAAGACGCCGGCGAGGGCGATAAGTAGCCTCGTCGCCTATTTCTTGGGCGTGCGCCGGTTGATCTCCAGCTGGGCGTCGACCAGGGCCACGACCTCGTCGATCGCGTCCGAATGCATGCCCTTCTGCGCGGCGATGGTCTTGACCAGCAGGTCGACGCGCTCGATGTGGTGCGCGCCACCGTACAAGGCCCGCGCGGCCGACGACGGGCTTGCAAGGCCTTGCGCGGCGGCGGCGTATTTCTCGAAGGGCACCATGTCCTTGGTGTCCGCGCCGAGCGATTTGCACAACTGCACCACCCAGTCGTATACGGCGCGCGCCGCTTCAAGGTCGCTGTGCACGGTCTCGCGGATCGCGCGCATGCCGTCCTTCGTGATGCAGCGGTAGTTGCCTGCCATCAGCATCGCCCATTTCGCCAGCGGAACGAAGATCGAGTCGTGAACCTTGAGCTTCACCGGCAATTCGATCTTCTCCGCGCCGGTGTCGAAACGCGCCGCCTCGATTTCGGATTCGAGCCGGCGCAGGATCGCGCTATGCGCATCCGATTCGAAGCGCGCCGACTTGAAGTTGGTCGGCAACCTGACCTGCAACACATTGACCTTTTCCTCCGGTGGCCGAAAGGCCTGCGGGTCGGGGCTGCATAGCGTTACCAGCCCGGGGTCGAACCCGTCCCAGACCGCGGGATCGGTATAGCAGGCCCTGCACGCGTCTGCCGACACGCCGGGAATGCGCGTCAGGTAGGGCAGCGGCGGCATGTTCATGATCGACATGCAGGGAAGCTTGGCCTTTGCGATCGCCTGCAGCAGCTCGCGCACGCCCGGCGAGCCGAATTGAGGCTCCTGCATCGCCAGGGCCACCAGATCGTAGTCCGCCGGCTGGATCGCGCCCGGCACGTCGGCGGACAGCTTGCCCGGCAGCTTGCGCGAATCGACCTCGACCAATCCGTCTCTGCCCTTCACCGGCAACCGCACCCGGGTGCCTTCGCGATTGATCAGCTCGGCCTCGTCAGGCAGGCAAACCAGCTTCACGCTGTGCCCGGCGAGCAGCAGCTTGGTTGCCAGCAGCGAACCGTAAGACGCTCCGAGAATAAGAATCCGATAGGTGTTCGGCATGCATGTCTCCTCAACCGTCTCCCCCGGGATTCCGCATTGTGAAAGATCAACCCGGCAGCTGAGACAGGCTACTCCTGTTGCGCGACGATTTCATGTTGCGACGCGACATGCCTGTGCATAAAATGTTCCCATGCAGACCTCTAATCGTCTTCCCCAGGGCGTTTCGGTTTCGGCGCCGATCACGGCTGAATTCGCGCAGATTCTGACGCCGGAGGCGCTTGCGTTCGTCGCCAAGCTGCAGCGCGCTTTCAACCCGCGCCGACAGGAGTTGCTGGCCCGACGCGCTGCGCGGCAAAAGACGTTCGACGCCGGCGAGCTACCCAATTTTCTGCCCGAGACCGCCAAGGTACGCGGCTCCGAGTGGACCATCGCGCCGCAGCCGGCCGACATGCTCGATCGCCGGGTCGAGATCACCGGCCCGACCGACCGCAAGATGGTGATCAATGCGCTCAATTCGGGCGCCTCGACTTTCATGGCGGACTTCGAGGACGCCAACTGTCCGACCTGGTTCAACATGGTCGACGGCCAGATCAACCTGCGCGATGCCGTGCGACGCAGCATCACCCTGGAACAGGGCGGCAAGAGCTACCGGTTGAACGACAAGACCGCGGTGCTGATTCCGCGCCCGCGCGGCTGGCATCTGGACGAGAAGCACGTGCTGGTCGACGGCAAGCCCGTGTCAGGCGGCATTTTCGACTTCGCGCTGTACTTTTTCCACAACGCCAAAGAGCTGCTGACGCGCGGCAGCGGGCCGTATTTCTACCTGCCGAAAATGGAGTCGCACCTCGAGGCGCGACTGTGGAACGACATTTTCGTCATGGCGCAGAACGAGCTCGGCCTCAAGCACGGAGCGATCAAGGCCACCGTGCTGATCGAAACCGTACTCGCCGCGTTCGAGATGGACGAGATCCTGTGGGAGCTGAAGGAGCATTCCGCGGGCCTCAACATCGGCCGCTGGGACTACATCTTTTCCTGCATCAAGAAATTCCGCGCCAACGAGCATTTCTGCCTCGCCGACCGCGCCCAGGTGACGATGACCGCGCCGTTCATGCGCGCCTACGCGCTGCTGCTGGTGAAGACTTGCCACCGGCGCGGCGCGCCGGCGATGGGCGGCATGGCGGCGCAGATTCCGATCAAGAACGATCCGGCGGCGAACGAGGCGGCGCTGGAGAAGGTGCGCGAGGACAAGCTGCGCGAGGTCACCGACGGCTGCGACGGCACCTGGGTGGCGCATCCCGGGCTGGTGCCGGTGGCGAAGGACGTGTTCGATCAGCACATGCCGCAGCCGAACCAGTACGGCAAGCAGCGCCCGGATGTTTCGGTCTCGGCCAAGGAGCTGCTCGATTTCCGGCCCGATGCGCCGATCACGGAGGCGGGCCTGCGCAACAACATCAACGTCGGCATCCAGTACCTGGGCGCCTGGCTCGCGGGCAACGGCTGCGTGCCGGTGTTCAACCTGATGGAGGACGCGGCGACGGCCGAGATTTCGCGCTCGCAGATCTGGCAGTGGATCCGCAGCGACAAGGGCAAGCTCGACGACGGCCGCAAGGTGACCAATGAGCTGTTCAGGAAGCTGCTCGCGGAGGAGCTGCCGAAGGTCAGGGCCTACCTCGGCGAGGAAGCCTACGCCGCCGGCAAGTACGAGGACGGCGCGAAGCTGTTCGAGCGCATCACGAGCGACGACAACTACGTCGAGTTCCTGACCCTTCCCGCGTACGAGCTGATCGACTAGCCGATCAGCCACTCGTGGCCGCACTTGCTGCAGCGCACGCCCATCGACTCGCCTGAGGCGGCGACGAGGGCATAGCGGCCGTAGCTGCCGCAGCGCTTGCAGGTCGAGTGCTCGGCGAGGTGCTGCGCGCGCGCCATGATGCGGAAGTAGGCGTTGAAGGCGTAGCAGGCGAGCAGCCCCGCGGCGAACGCCGCCGCGAGCGTGAGCAGGCGCTCGAGCATGGGGGCGTGGAAGTTCACGGCTTCGAGCAACGCGGCCAGCGCGACGACGCTCAGCAGGCCGCTGACGAACCAGGCATGGCCCTCCACCAGCTGGCGCTCGTGCCAGCGTCTGAAGCCAAGCTTGCCGATGTTCGCCGCCGGTACCATCGTGTCTCCTGTGGCATTCTACGTAGCAGCGGGCCGAACGGATGGCTGGCCGATCTCGGCCACCACCGGGGTGTGGTCGGACGGCCGCTCGAGGCGGCGCGGTGCCTTGTCGATGGTGCACGACCTGCAATCGGCGGCCAGTTCCGGCGACAGCAGGATATGGTCGATGCGCAGGCCCGCGTTGCGCCGAAACCCCATCATCCGGTAGTCCCACCACGAGAACGTTTTTTCCGGCTGCTCGAACAGGCGAAAGCTGTCCTTGAAGCCCAGCTCGAGCAGCGCGCGGTACGCGGCACGCTCCGCTTCGGACACCAGCACCTGTCCCTGCCATGCTTTGGGGTCGTGCACGTCGCGGTCTTCGGGCGCGACGTTCAGGTCGCCCAGCACGGCCAGCCGCGGATGGCGTGCGAGCTCATCGCCCAGCCAGTCCCCGAGGGCGGCGTACCAACGCAGCTTGTAGGCGTACTTATCGCTGCCGACCGACTGCCCGTTGGGCGCGTAGAGGCAGACGATGCGCGTGCCGCCGACCGTGGCGGCAATGACGCGCTTCTGCTCGTCAGCGAACCCCGGGATGCCGGCCGAGACGTCCGTGATCGAAGCCGGGGACAGGATCGCGACCCCGTTGTATGTCTTCTGTCCGCAGTAGGAGGCGCGGTAGCCGGCCGCCTCGAGTTCGGCGACGGGGAATTTGCCGTCTTCGAGCTTGGTTTCCTGCAGGCAGACGACGTCGGGCTTGGTCTGCGCCAGCCAGTCCGCGAGCTGCTGCAGGCGCACCTTGAGCGAGTTGACGTTCCAGGTCGCGAGCTTCATGCCGCGACGGCGCTTACTTCTTCTGCTCGTCGCTGAAACGCGGCGCGTAGGGGCCGAGGGGCCTTTGCTCCTCCTCGGCGGGGGGGGCGGATTCGCCTTCCTGGGTCGGCGCCGCAGGTGCGGCCTGTGCGCGCGGCGGCAGCGTGCCGGTCTGCGGATAGCCCCCGACATCGAGCGCGCTGTCGAACGCGCTCTGCGCGAAGCCCTTCTGCACCATGCTGCCGACCGTCAGCGTCGGCACCTGGGTCGCGCCGGAGACGCGCTGAAGTTCGGCATTGGTCGCCGGGTTCCAGACCACGATCTCCTTGAACGGAACGCCGCGCCGGTTGAGCGCCGCACGCGCCTGGCTGCAGGGATCCTTGCACGAAGGGGAGGTGTAGAGCGTGACCGGCGCGTCCTTCAGTGGCTTTCTCAGCGCGAAGGGCAGTTCGCCGGTCTCGACCACGTTGCCGCTGAACTTCTTCGTTTTGATCTCGCGCGCGGTCGGCGGCGGCGGGGTGTCGGTTACGTGGACGCGCCCCGTAGTATCGGTCCAGCGATACAACTGCTGCGCAGGCGCCGCGGCAGGCGCCAGCGCCAGGCCAAGGGCAATCGCGGCAGCCGCGAACCTCATGCGGAAATCATACCATTGTGACGCAGCAGCGCATCGACCTGGGGGTCGCGGCCGCGAAAGGCGCGAAATGACTCCGCCGCGGGGCGGGCCCCGCCCACGGCAAGCACCTCGTCGCGAAAGCGCGCGCCGGTGGCCGCGTCGAGCACGCCGTTTTCCTCGAACAGGCTGTACGCGTCAGCCGAGAGCACTTCGGCCCACTTGTAGCTGTAGTAGCCGGCCGCGTAGCCGCCGCCGAAGATGTGGGAGAAGTTGTTCGGGAAGCGGTTGTAGGCGGGCGGCTTCAGCACTGCGACCTTGGCGCGCACCTCCTCGAGCAGCTCGAGCGCCGTGCGCTGGGCGTCGGGCTCAAAATCGAAATGCAGGTGCATATCGAACAGGGCGAACTCGATTTGCCGCAGGGTGGCGAGCCCGGAATGGAAGTTCTTCGCCGCCAGCATCTTGTCGAACAGCGCGCGCGGCAAGGTGGCGCCGGTATCGACGTTGCGCGTCATGTGCGACAGCACGTCCCACTCCCAGCAGAAGTTCTCCATGAACTGGCTGGGCAGCTCGACCGCGTCCCATTCGACGCCGTTGATGCCCGAGACGCCGAGGTCTTCGCCGCGGGTCAGAAGGTGATGCAGGCAGTGACCAAACTCGTGAAACAGCGTGATCACCTCGTCGTGGGTGAACAGCGCAGGCCGGGTTCCGACCGGGCGCGAGAAATTGCAGTTGAGATAGGCGACCGGGGTCTGCACGCCGCGGGACGTGCGGCGGCGGCCGATGGCGTCGTCCATCCAGGCCCCACCGCGCTTGGTATCGCGCGCATAGAGGTCGGCGTAGAACTGCCCCAGCAGCGTGCCGCTGGCGTCGCGGATATCGAAGAAACGCACCTCCGGGTGCCACACCGGCGCCGTGGCGGGCGCGATGCGCACGCCGTACAGCGTCTCGACCAGCCGGAACAGCCCGCCGATCACCGCGTCCTCCGGGAAGTACCGCTTGACCTCGTTGTCGGAGAAGGCGTAGCGCTGCACGCGCAGCTTCTCCGAGGCGAACGCGAGGTCCCAGGCCTCGAGCTTTTCGATTCCGAGCTCGCGGCGCGCGAACTCGCGCAGCTCCTGTGCGTCGCGCTCCGCGGACGGGCGCGCGCGCTGCGCCAGGTCCTCGAGGAAGGCGAGCACCTGCTCGGGCGTATCGGCCATCTTGGGCACCAGCGAGACTTCGGCGAAATTCGGGTATCCGAGCAGCTGCGCTTCTTCGCGGCGCAGCTCGAGGATGCGCGCGATGAGCGGCGTGTTGTCCCACTCGGGGCGGCCGAACTCCGAGGCTCGCGTAACGCTCTCGCGGTACATGGTCTCGCGCAGCCCGCGGTCTTCGGCGTATTGCATCAGCGGCAGGTAGGAAGGAGCGTGCAGGGTGAACTTCCAGCCGCCCCGGCCGTCCTTTTGCGCGGCTTCTCGCGCCGCCGCGAGCAGGTCTTCGTGCAGCCCCGCCACGCGCGCCGGGTCCTCGATCACGATCGAGTACGCGTTGGTCGCGTCGAGAACGTCTTCAGCGAACTTTGCCCCGAGCTGCGCCAGCTCGTCCTGGATCGCGGCAAAGCGGGCTTTCCTGTCCGCTGCCAGCTCCGCGCCGCCGAGGCGAAAGTCGCGCAGCGCATTCTGGACCTGGCGCTTGCGCGCCGGAGCGAGGTCGGCGTACGCGGCGGAATCGCGCAGCGCGCGATAGCGGCGGAACAGCCGCTCGTCGTGGCCGAGCTCGGTCCAGTACTGAGTCAGTTTCGGCAGGTTCGCGTTGTAGGCGTCGCGCAGCGCCGGGCTGTCGAGCACGCCGTGCAGATGCGCGACCTGTCCCCAGGCACGCGCCACGCGCTCGTTGGCGTCCTCGAGCGGCGTCACGAAGGCGTCCCAGGTACACGGCACGTCGTCGCCGCTGACGCGAGCGACGGTGGCGCGGCCGTCCGCGAGCAGCTGGTCCATCGCCGGGGCGACGTGCTCCGGCCTGAGCTCCGCGAAGCGCGGCAGCTCGTCGAAATCGAGCAGCGGATTCATCTCGCGTTCGTTTGCAGTGCGCTGCGCACCGTGTTTGCTATCAGCATCGCGACCGTCATCGGCCCGACGCCGCCGGGAACCGGGGTAATCAGCCCCGCCACCTCCTTGACCGCGTCGAAGTCGACGTCGCCCGCGAGCTTGCCGTCGGGCAGGCGGTTGGTGCCGACGTCAACCACGCAGGCGCCGGGTTTCACCATGTCGGCGGTAATCAGGCGCGCACGTCCGGTCGCCGCCACCAACACATCCGCGCGCCGGGTCGTCGCGGCCAATTCGGGCGTCTTGGAGTGACAGATGGTGACGGTGGCGTCTTTTTGCAATAGCAGCAGCGCGAGCGGCTTGCCGACCACGTTCGAGCGACCCACGACCACCGCATGCCGGCCGGCGAGGGGTACGCGTTCGTGCTCGAGCATGCGCATGATGCCGGCCGGGGTGCAGGGAACGAAGCCGGGCCGCCCGGCGGCCAGCGCGCCAAGGCTTTCGAGGTGAAATCCGTCCACGTCCTTCGCCGGCGACACCGCATCGAGGATGCGAGAAACGTCGAGCTGCCGCGGCAGCGGCAGCTGTACCAGGATGCCGTGCACGCCGGGATCGCGATTCAGGCCTTCGATACGATCGACCACGCTTGCCTCGGGCACGTCGTGCGCGTACTCGTGCAGCTCCCAGCGCACGCCGGTCTGCTCGCAGGCGCGAACCTTGTTGCGGACGTAGAGGCGGGAGGCGGGGTCGTCGCCGACCAGCACCACCGCGAGGCCGGGGCGGATGCCGCGCGCGGCCAGGGTCTGGATCGTTTGCGCGACCGACGCGCGGACCGCGGCGGCAAGCGCTTTTCCGTCAATGATTTTTGCGCTCATAGGCGGGCCGGAATGAAAGGGCCGGCAGTCTAACATCGCGCGGCGTGAGGCGGCATTGCGCATGTCAATACGAGGTTTTACAATGTGCAACCAGGGTTTGAGCGGCCGGCGCGGGCGTATTAAGCTTGCTCGCGTCCGCCCGCGCTCACGCGCTCACGAGGCGCATCCGCCGCACAAAGCCACAAGCTTGGAGAGGGACATGTCCGCCGTTCCGCAGCTGCCTGCCGCAAACGATCCCGACGCGCTGGAGACCAAGGAGTGGCTCGAAGCCCTCGAGGCGGTGCTCGAGCGCGAAGGCCCGGAGCGCGCGCACTATCTGCTCGAGAAGCTGGTCGAGAAGGCGCGTCGCTCGGGTGCGTACATCCCGTTTTCCGCCACCACGGCTTACATCAACACCATTCCGCCGCACCTCGAGGAGCGCTCGCCGGGCGATCATGCGCTCGAGGAACGCATCCGCTCCTACTGCCGCTGGAACGCAATGGTCACGGTCGCGCGCGCGAACAAGAACGACGACGAGCTGGGCGGCCACATCGCCAGCTTCGCCTCGGTCGGAACGCTGTTCGGCCAGGGTTTCAACCACTTCTGGCATGCGCCCTCCGACAGCCATGGCGGCGACCTGATCTACTTTCAGGGCCACTCCTCGCCCGGGATCTACGCCCGCGCCCTGCTGGAAGGACGCCTGAGCGAGGAGCAGATGCTCAACTTCCGGCGCGAGGTCGACGGCAAGGGCATCTCGTCCTACCCGCATCCGTGGCTGATGCCGGATTTCTGGCAGTTCCCGACCGTGTCGATGGGACTGGGGCCGATCCAGGCGATCTACATGGCGCGCTACCTGAAATACCTGCACGCGCGCGGGCTGGCGAACACCCAGAACCGCAAGGTATGGTGCTTCTGCGGCGACGGCGAGATGGACGAGCCCGAGTCGCTCGGCGCGATCGGCATGGCGGTGCGCGAAAAGCTCGACAACCTGATCTTCATCGTCAACTGCAACCTGCAGCGGCTCGACGGCCCGGTGCGCGGCAACGGCAAGATCATCCAGGAACTCGAAGCCGACTTCCGCGGCGCCGGCTGGAACGTCATCAAGCTTATCTGGGGTTCGTACTGGGATCCGCTGCTGGCGCGCGACAGGGACGGGCTGCTGCTGCGCCTGATGCAGGAGACGGTCGACGGCGAGTACCAGAACTACAAGGCCAACGACGGCGCGTTCGTGCGCAAGAATTTCTTCGGCAAGTATCCGCAGCTGCTCGAGATGGTTTCGCGCATGACCGACGAGGACATCTGGCGGCTGAACCGCGGCGGGCACGACCCGCACAAGATCTATGCCGCCTACGCGGCAGCGGCGAAGCACAAGGATCAGCCGACGGTGATCCTCGCCAAGACGATCAAGGGCTTCGGCCTGGGCAAGCAGGGCCAGGCGAAGAACCCCACCCACCAACTGAAGAAAGTCGACGTCGAGACGATCCGCGGCATGCGCGACCGCATGAACATCCCGATCCCCGACAACCAGCTCGAAAAGCTGCCGTTCTACATTCCGGCTCCGGACTCGCCCGAGATGAAGTACCTGCACGAGCGGCGCCAGGCGCTCGGCGGCTACCTGCCGCAGCGGCGCACCAAGGCCGATGCACCGCCGGCGGTGCCGCCGCTTGCGGCGCTCGAGCCCGTGCTGAAGGGCTCCGAGGGGCGCGAGATCTCGACCACCATGGCGTTCGTGCGCATTCTCACCGCGCTGCTGCGCGACAAAGCGCTGGGCAAGCACGTGGTGCCGATCGTGCCCGACGAAGCGCGCACCTTCGGCATGGAAGGGATGTTTCGCCAGCTCGGCATCTACGCGGCCGAGGGGCAGAAGTACGACCCGGTCGACCGCGACCAGCTGATGTACTACCGCGAAGACAAATCCGGCCAGATCCTGGAGGAAGGCATCACGGAGGCGGGCGGGTTCTCCTCGTGGATCGCGGCGGCCACCTCGTACAGCCACTCCAATCTGGCGATGGCGCCGTTCTACATCTACTACTCGATGTTCGGGCTGCAGCGCGTCGGCGACCTGGCCTGGGCCGCCGGCGACCAGCGCGCGCGCGGATTCCTGATCGGCGGCACCGCGGGGCGTACGACCCTGAACGGTGAGGGCCTGCAGCACGAGGACGGCCACTCCCACGTCATGTCGTCGGTGATTCCGAATTGCGTGTCCTACGACCCGACCTACGGCTACGAGCTGGCGGTGATCATCCAAGACGGCTTGCGCCGCATGCTCGCCGAGCAGGAAGACGTGTTCTACTACATCACCGTGATGAACGAGAACTACGAGCACCCGGCGCTTCCGGCAGGAGTCGAGCAGGGGATCCTGAAGGGGATGTATCTGCTGCGCCAATCCAAATCGAAGGCCAAGGCACGGGTGCAGCTGCTGGGCTCAGGCACCATCCTGCGCGAAGTGCTGGCGGCCGCCGAGCTGCTCGAGCAGGACTGGGGCGTGGCGGCAGACGTCTGGAGCGCGACCAGCTTCACCGAGCTGCGGCGCGACGGCCTCGCGGCGGAGCGCTGGAATCTGCTTCATCCCGAGGACAAGCCGCGCCTGCCCTACGTCACGCAGTGCCTTGAAAAGCGCGCCGGCCCGGTCGTTGCGGCGAGCGACTACATCAAGACCTTCGCCGACCAGATCCGCCCCTTCGTTCCGAATGACCGTTCCTACCGGGTGCTCGGCACCGACGGCTTCGGGCGCTCGGACTCGCGGGCCAAGTTGCGCTACTTCTTCGAAGTGAACCGGCACTTTGTCGCCGTTGCGGCGCTCAAAGCGCTGGCCGAGAAAGGCGACGGCAAGGCGAAAGCGGTCTCCGAGGCGATCAAGAAATACAAGCTGGATCCGAATAAGCCGGATCCGACCACCGTATGAAGGAGGTCCTGGTACCGGATATCGGCGACTTCAAGGACGTCGAGGTCATCGAGGTACTCGTCAAGCCCGGCGACGCGATCGAGAAGGAGCAGTCGTTGATCACGCTCGAGTCGGACAAGGCGACGATGGAGATCCCGTCGCCGACCGCGGGCGTGGTGAAGGAGCTCAAGGTCAAGGTCGGCGACAAGATTTCGCAGGGCGTGCCGATCCTCATGGTCGAAGAGCAGGGCTCGGCCGCGTCGGCGCCCGAGCCCGTGCCCGAAAAGAAGGAAAAGGCAAAGGAAGAGGCGACGCCTGGGGCGCCCGAAACCGTGACCGTGCCCGACATCGGCGACTTCAAGGAGGTCGAGGTGATCGAGGTGCTGGTCAAGCCGGGCGACACGGTGGCCAAGGAGCAATCGCTGCTCACGCTCGAATCGGACAAGGCGACGATGGAGATCCCGTCGCCGGCCGCGGGAGTGGTGAAGGAGCTCAAGGTCAAGGTCGGCGACAAGGTGTCCGAAGGCTCGCCCGTGCTGGTCATCGAATCGGACAGCGGTGCTCCGGTTCAAGCAACTAGGCCCGCGCCTGCGGCGCCGAAACCGGAGTCCGCGCCGGTGGCAGCCGCGCCCATCCCGCGCCCGGGCCCGGTGCCGGCCGAACCGAAGGAGGCGGCGACCTCGCGCCCGCACGCCAGCCCTTCGGTGCGCAAATTCGCGCGCGAGCTCGGCGTCGACCTGACGAAGGTGCGCGGCAGCGGTCCCAAGGACCGGGTGCTGCACGACGACGTGCAGGCTTTCGTCAAAGGCGTGATGTCGCAGGGCGCCGCAGCACCGGCGCCGGCGGTGCGCGGCGGCGCGATGCCGTTCAACCTGCCGGCGTGGCCGGAGGTCGATTTCGCCAAGTTCGGGCCGGTCGAGACCAAACCGCTGTCGCGCATCCAGAAGCTCGCCGGCGGCAACCTGCACCGCAACTGGGTATCGATCCCGCACGTCACCCAGTTCGACGAGGCCGACATCACCGACCTCGAGTCGTTCCGCAAGTCCAATACCGCGGTGACCGAGAAGCAGGGCTTCAAGCTGACGATGCTCGCCTTCCTGATCAAGGCCTGCGTCACCGCATTGCGCCAGTACCCGCAGTTCAACGCCTCGCTCGATCCCAAGGCGGAGAACCTGATCCTGAAGAAGTACTACCACGTTGGAGTCGCGGTCGACACGCCCGACGGCCTGGTGGTTCCGGTGATCAGGGACGCCGACCGCAAGGGCGTTTTCGACCTGGCGCGCGAGCTGTCCGAGACCTCCAGGCTGGCGCGCGACAAGAAGCTCAAGCCCGGCGACATGCAGGGCGGAACATTCTCGATCTCGAGCCTGGGCGGCATCGGCGGCACCGCGTTCACGCCGATCATCAACGCGCCCGAGGTGGCGATTCTCGGCGTCTCGCGCTCGGTGACGCGGCCGGTGTGGGACGGCAAGGCATTCGCGCCGAGGCTGATGCTGCCGCTGTCGCTGTCCTACGACCACCGGGTGATCGACGGCGCCGCGGCGGCGCGCTTTACCAGCTACCTCGCCTCGGTGCTGTCCGACATCCGCCGCTCCCTGCTCTGAGATGGCCACCATGACCGAAGTCAAGGTCCCCGACATCGGCGACTTCAAGGACGTCGAGGTGATCGAGGTGCTGGTCAAGCCGGGCGACACGGTGGCCAAGGAGCAGTCGTTGCTCACGCTCGAGTCTGACAAGGCGACCATGGAGATCCCGTCGCCGGCCGCGGGGATGGTGAAGGAGCTCAAGGTCAAGGTCGGAGACAAGGTCTCGCAGGGCACGGCAATCCTGACCGTCGACGAGAAGGAAACGGAGACGGAAGAAGACAAGAAGGAAGAGCGGAAGAAACCTGCCGCCACCCAGGCGCCCGCCGCCGCGGGCGACATCGAATGCGACCTGGTAGTGCTCGGTGCCGGACCCGGCGGCTACTCCGCGGCGTTCCGCGCCGCCGACCTGGGGCTGAAGACGGTGCTCGTCGAGCGCTATCGTGCGCTCGGCGGCGTGTGCCTGAACGTCGGTTGCATTCCGTCCAAGGCGCTGCTGCATGCCGCGGCGATCGTCGACGCCGCGCGTGCGCTGGCGGCGCACGGCATCGCGTTCGGCGAACCGAAGCTCGACCTCGACAAGCTGCGCGGGTTCAAGGACAAGGTCGTCGGCAAGCTCACCGGCGGGCTCGCCGGGATGGCCAAGGCGCGCAAGCTGACCGTGGTGCAGGGGGTCGGCAGCTTCAGCGACCCGAACCGGCTCAGCGTCGAGACCGGCGACGGCATTAAGACCGTCCGTTTCAAGAGCGCGATCATAGCCGCCGGCTCGCAGGCGGCGAAGTTGCCGTTCCTGCCCGAGGACCCTCGCATCGTCGATTCGACCGGCGCTCTCGAGCTGAAGGCTGTGCCGAAGCGGATGCTGGTTATCGGCGGCGGCATCATCGGCCTGGAGATGGGCACCGTGTACTCGACGCTCGGCGCGCGGCTGGACGTGGTCGAGATGCTCGACGGGCTAATGCTCGGCGCCGACCGCGATCTCGTTTCAGTGTGGCAGAAATTCAATGCCAGGCGCTTCGACAACGTGATGCTGAAGACCAGGACCGCCAAGGCCGAGGCGCAAAAGGACGGCATCAAGGTCTGGTTCGAGGGCGAGGCGGCGCCGAAGGAGCCGCAATCGTACGATCTCGTGCTGGTGTCCGTGGGGCGCGCGCCGAACGGCAACAAGATCGGCGCCGAGGCGGCGGGGTTCGCGGTCACCGAGCGCGGCTTCATCGAGGTCGACTCGCAGATGCGCACCAACGTGCCGCACATCTTCGCCATCGGCGATGTCGCGCGCCAGCCGATGCTCGCGCACAAGGCGGTGCACGAAGGCCACGTCGCGGCCGAGGCCGCGGCAGGGCACAAGGCACATTTCGACGCGCGGGTCATCCCCTCGGTGGCCTACACCGACCCGGAGGTGGCCTGGGTCGGCCTGACCGAGGAGGAGGCGAAGAAGGCCGGCGCCAAGGTCGGCGTCGCCAAGTTTCCCTGGGCCGCCTCGGGCCGCGCGATCGCCAACGGCCGCGACGAGGGCTTTACCAAGCTGATCTTCGACGCCCAGACGCACCGCATCCTCGGCGGCGGCATCGTCGGCACCGGCGCGGGCGACCTGATCAGCGAGCTCGCGCTGGCGATCGAGATGGGCGCCGACGCGACCGACATCGGCAAGACCATCCATCCCCATCCGACGCTGAGCGAGTCGGTCGGCATGGCGGCGGAGCTCTATGAGGGCGTGTGCACCGACCTGCCGCCGCAAAGAAAGCGATGACCCAGGACGAGCTCAAGCAGCTGGTCGCGCGCGAGGCGCTCAAGCACGTGGAGGAGGACGCCGTGGTGGGCGTCGGCTCGGGCTCGACGGTCAATTTCTTCATCGACGCCCTGGCCGGGATCAAGGGCCGCATCGACGGCGCGGTGGCGGCCTCGGAGGCGAGCGCCGAGCGCCTCAAGCGCCACGGCATCCGGGTGCTCGATCTCAACAGCGTCGACGCGCTGCCGGTCTATTTCGACGGCGCCGACGAGGTGAACGAGCACCTGTACATGATCAAGGGCGGCGGCGGAGCGCTCACGCGCGAGAAGATCGTGGCCGCGGTCGCCAAGCGCTTCGTGTGCATCTGCGACGCTTCCAAGCTGGTGCCGGTGCTGGGCAAGTTCCCGTTGCCGGTGGAAGTTATCCCGATGGCGCGCAGCCACGTCGGGCGCGCGTTGCTCAGGCTCGGCGGCAAGCCGGAGCTGCGCGAGAACTTCCGCACCGACAACGGCAACCTGATCCTCGACTGCTACGGGCTCAGCATCGTCGACCCGCCCAAGCTGGAGGCCGAGCTGAACAACATCGCCGGCGTGGTCACCAACGGCATCTTCGCGCGCCGCGGCGCCGACCTGCTGCTGCTGGGCGGGCCGCAGGGGGTGCGCACGCTGTCTGTCACGCAGCGGTAACACGCGTGTGCTAAGCTGCTGTACCAACTGGGAAAAGGCCTGATGGCAGAGCACACTTCCAAGCAATTCGACGCCGAGCTCGAGAGTGTGCGCTCGCGCGTGCTGCACATGGGCGGTCTGGTCGAGCAGCAGATCACGCGCGCGATGGAAGCGCTGATCTCGGGCGACATGGAGCTGATGGAGAAGGTGATCGCCGACGACCACCGGGTGAACGCGCTCGAAGTCGACCTGGACGAATCCTGCAGCCACATCATCGCGCGCCGCCAGCCCGCGGCGGGCGACCTGCGCCTGCTCATCACGGTGATCAAGACCATCACCGATCTGGAGCGCATCGGCGACGAGGCCGAGAAGATCGCCCGCATGGCGAAGCTTATTCACGGCGCGGGCCGGCTGCACATGCCGCGCATGGACCTTTCCAACGTCGCCGACCGCGCGCTCGCCATGCTGCGCCAGTCGCTCGACGCCTTCGCCCGCCTCGACGTCTCCGAGGCGATGGCGGTGGTGCGTCAGGACAGCGCAGTGGACGACCAGTTCCGCGCCATCATGCGCCAGCTCATCACTTTCATGATGGAAGACCCGCGCACCATCACGCGCTCGCTCGAGATCCTGTTCATCGCCAAGGCGATCGAGCGCATCGGCGATCACTCCAAGAACATGGCCGAGTACGTGATCTATATGGCCAAGGGCCGCGACGTGCGGCACGTTTCCATCGACGAGATGGAAAAGGAAATCCTGGAGTAGAAGTGTCGGGTTATTTCTCCGGCGGCACGTAGCCCGACGCGACGTCGGCACCCTCGCCGAAAAAGTGTTTTTCCATCTGCTCGGCGAGGTACTTGCGCGCCTTCGGGTCGGCCAGGTTGAGCCGGTTCTCGTTGACCAGCATCGTCTGGTGGCGCAGCCACTGCTGCCACGCCTCTTTGGAGACGTTCTCGTACAGCCGCTTGCCGAGCTCGCCCGGGTAGGGCGGCAGGTCGAGTCCTTCGGCTTCACGTCCGAGTTTGACGCATTTGACCATTCTTGCCATGGGGATTCCGTTCGGTTCGATCAGGCGGATTATATTCTCTTGACGAAGACCTTCGAGCCGCGCTTCCAGTTGTACAGCTCGCGCCGCTCGACCGGCAGCACCGCGACGTCCGCCGCGACGAAGCCCTGGTCGAGGAACCAGTGCGCGGCGCGCGTGGTCAGGGCAAAGACCTTGCGCAGGCGCAGCGCCTTGGCGCGATCCTCGCAGGCCTGCAGCAGCAGCTCGCCGATGCCCGCGTCGCGGTAGTCCGGCGTCACCGCCACGCAGGCGAATTCAGCGCTCTTGGCCGCAGGATATGCGTACAGCGCCGCGCAGCCGAGCAGCACGCCGTCGTGCTCGATCACCTGGAAGTTGCCGATCTCGCGCTCGAGCAGCTCGCGGCTGCGCTTGACCAGGGTGCCGTCGGCTTCGAGCGGCTCGATGAGGGAGATGATCGAGCCGATGTCCTCGACCCGCGCCGGCCGCAGCTTCTGCACCGGGTCGGCGGTGATCATGGTGCCCACGCCGTAGTGCGTGAACAGCTCCAGCAGCACCGAACCCTGGGCGCGGCGCGTAATCAGGTGCGCGCGCCCCACGCCGGATGCGAGCGCGCGCAGGACGTGCTCCAACGCGCGCGTCGTCGACGTGCCGAGACCCCCCTTCTTCAGCAGCGCCTGCGCCTCGCGCGCGGTGAGCTCGGCCTGCACCTCGCCCTTGCGGTCGGTGGGGAGCCGGTCCGTGTATATGAGCAGCTTGTCGGCCTTGAGCGCGATGGCGACGTTTTCGGCCACATCCTCCCACGACAGATTGAACACCTCGCCGGTGGGCGAGTAGCCGATGTTGGGCGCGAGCACTACCTCTCCCCCATCTAGGCGCCGCGTGATCGCCGTGGCGTCGACCTTGCGCACCGAGCCGGTGAACTGGAAATCGGTTCCCTCGACTACCCCGATCGGGCGCGCGGTGATGAAATTGCCCGAGGCAGCGCGGATCCGTGCTCCCGCCATCGGGGAGTTCGGCAGCCCCTGCGACAGCAGCGCCTCGATCTCGAGCCGCAGCACTCCGGCGGCGTGCTTGACCGCCACCAGCGCGGCTTCGTCGGTCACGCGCAGGCCCTTGGAATAGTGCGAACGCTGCTTCTTGCTCTTTAGCTCGGCTTCGATCTGCGGCCGCGCGCCGTGCACCAGCACCAGGCGTATGCCGAGCGCCGCGAGCAGGTTCAGGTCGTGCACGAACTGGGCGAAGCGCGCGCGCTCGGTGACCAGCTCGCCGCCGAAGGCGATCACGAAAGTGCGGCCGCGGAACGCGTGTACGTAGGGCGCAGCCTGGCGAAACCAGCGCACGAAGGCTTCGGGGTTGGGCGGGGAGCTCATGCGGTTCCAGTGTCGTCGCGGTTCGCGGAATTCTAAGCTTAATAGTCCCCGGCGAGCGCATTGAGCGCGGCAAGCGCCGCCAGCGCGGCCGTTTCGGTCCGCAGCACCCGCGGTCCGAGCCGAACCGGCTCGAATCCGGCGGCGATCAGCAGCGCTTCTTCGTTCGCGCTGAATCCGGCCTCGGGACCGGCGGCGAGGGCCACCATGCTTTCGATCCGCGCCGCGGCGGCGCGCAGGCCAAGGCTGGCGTCGGGCGACAGCAGCAGACGCGTTCCGGCCGGCGCAGCGCGGCAGAAATCGGCGAGCGAAACGACGCCGAGCACCGCGGGCACGCGGTTGCGACCGGATTGCTCGCAGGCGGCGACCACGATCCTGCGCCAGTGCTCGACGCGCGCCGCAGCGCGCTTCTGGTCGAGCTTCACGATCGATTTCTCCGCCAGCACCGGCTGGATCGCCGCGACGCCGAGCTCGACCGCCTTCTGCACCGTCAGGTCCATGCGCTCGCCGGAGGAGACTCCCTGCACCAGGGTCACCCTGAGCGGCGACTCGCGCTCCACCTCGCGCCGCTCGGAGACCTCGGCCTCGATCCGGTCGCGCGCGACGGACGCGATGCGCGCATCGTGCTCGCCGCCCGAGCCGTCGAACAGGATCAGGTGCTCGCCTTCGCGCAGGCGCAGCACCGCGCTGGCGTGATGGGCCGCGCGCGCGGGCAACGCAATGCGGGCGCCGGCCCGCAGCGGCCCCTCGACGTACAAGCGCGGGGTTCGAGCGGGCTTCTTTCGCATGCTATGATTTTCGCATGGTCAGCCTGCAGACGTCGGTGTGCGATTTCGGCTGGAAGGCGGTCGACTTCGACCTGCCGGGGGTCGACGGCAAGCGCCACAGCCTGGCGAGCGCGCGCGGGCCGAACGGCCTGCTGGTGATGTTCATCTGCAATCACTGCCCCTATGTGAAGGCGGTGATCGAGCGCATCGTGCACGAGTGCCGCGAGCTCGCCGGCCACGGTATCGGCTCGATCGCGATCATGTCGAACGACCCCGGCGATTACCCCGAGGACTCGTTCGACAACATGCAGCGCGTCGCGCGCGAGAAGGACTTCCCGTTTCCGTACGTGTTCGACGAAACGCAGCAGGTGGCGAAGGCCTACCGCGCGGTGTGCACGCCGGATTTCTTCGGCTTCAACGCGAAGCTGGAGCTGCAGTACCGCGGCCGGCTCGACGCTTCGCGCCGCGAGGCGGTCCCCGGCGCCCGGCGCGAGCTCTACGAGGCGATGCTGCAGATCGCGCAGACCGGCCAGGGGCCACGCGAGCAGACCCCGTCGGTCGGCTGCTCGATCAAGTGGCGCTAGCCGCGTGACGGCGGGCTGACGGCCCTACATCGTCGCGCCGACGACCCACGGCGCGAATTCGTCCTCGCCGAAGCCCAGCACCTCGGACTTCGATCGCGCACCCGACGCCGTCTCGATGACCAGGCGAAAGATGCGCTCGCCGACCTGCTCGACGGTCTCGCTGCCGTCGACGATGGTGCCGCAATTGACGTCCATGTCCTCTTCCATGTGCGCGTACAGGCGCGAGTTGGTGGCGAGCTTGAGCGAGGGCGTGGGCTTGCAGCCGAACACCGACCCGCGCCCGGTGGTAAAGCACACGATGTTCGCGCCGCCTGCCACGTGCCCGGTCACCGACACCGGGTCATAGCCCGGCGTGTCCATGAACACGAAGCCCCTCGCGCTGACCATTTCGGCGAACTCGTAGACGTCGACCAGGTTCATCGTGCCGCCCTTGGCGGCCGCGCCGAGCGACTTTTCCAGGATCGTCGTCAGGCCGCCCGCTTTGTTGCCGGGCGAGGGGTTGTTGTTCATCTCCATCTTGTTGCGTGCGGTGTAGTCCTCCCACCAGCGGATCCGCGCCAGCAGCTTTTCGCCGACTTCGCGCGTCATCGCGCGGCGCGTGAGCAGGTGCTCGGCACCGTAGATCTCCGGCGTTTCGGAGAGGATCGCGGTGCCGCCGTGGCGCACCAGCAAGTCGGCGGCCGCACCGAGGGCCGGATTTGCGCTGATCCCCGAGTAGCCGTCGGAGCCGCCGCATTCCAGGCCCAGGATCAAGTGGCTCGCCGGCACCGGCTCGCGCTTCACCTTGTTCGCTTCGGGCAGTAGTGCCTTGATGCGCGCAACGCCGTCCCTCACCGCCTTGGTGGTGCCACCTTTATCCTGGATGGTGAAGGCTTGCAGCTTGTCGGAGGTCTTGAGCTTCGTGCTGTTGAGCCAGAGGTTGATCTGGTTGGCCTCGCAGCCCAGCCCGATATTGAGCACGGCGTAGAAGTTCGGGTGCTGCGCGTAACCGGCGAGGGTGCGCTGCAACAGCGTCATGCCTTCGCCCACGGTCGCCATGCCGCAACCGGTCTTGTGCGTCAGCGCGACCACGCCGTCGACGTTGGGATACTCGTGCAGGTTGTTGCGGAAGTGGTCGGCGACCATGCGCGCCACGGTTGCCGAGCAATTCACGCTGGTGAGGATGCCGATGAAGTTGCGTGTCGCCACGCGCCCGTCGGCGCGCACGATGCCCTGGAAAGTTGCCTGTGGCGTTATGTAGTCGGTATCTTTCCTGTCCGAGCAAAAAGAATAGTCTCTTTCAAAGTCGCCCATCGCGAGGTTGTGCACGTGCACGTGCTCGCCGGCATGGATCGCGCGGGTGGCGAAGCCGATGACCTGGTCGTAGCGCCTCACCGGCGCGCCCTGCGCCAGCTCGCGCGCCGCGACCTTGTGCCCGGCCGGGATCGCGTCCGAGGCGCGCAGGTTCTCCTTCGCCAGCAGCGTGCCGCCGGGGATGTCGAGTCGGGCGATCACGACGTCGTCGTTCGGATGCAGTCGTATGGTCAGCTCGGCGGCCTGCAGCATGATTCGCCCCTCAGTGGTTGTCGCGCGGCACCAGCGGGCCGCTCTTGCCGACCAGGAAATCGAGGTCGGCGCCGTCGCTCGCCTGCAGCACGTGGTCGTGGTAGAGCTTCCAGTAGCCGCGCTCGAGCGGCGGTTTCGGCGCCTTCCAGCGTTTTTTTCTGCTTCTCAGAGTCGCTGGCGAGACGAGAAGCTGGAGCCGGCGCTTGGCGACGTCGAGCTCGATCATGTCGCCGTTCTCGACCAGCGCCAGCGCGCCGCCGGCCGCCGCCTCGGGCACTATGTGCAGCACCACGCTGCCGTAGGACGTGCCGCTCATGCGCGCGTCCGATATCCGCACCATGTCGGTGACCCCTTTTTTCAGCAGCTTGGGCGGCAGCGGCATGTTGCCGACCTCGGCCATGCCCGGGTAGCCCTTGGGGCCGCAGTTCTTCAGCACCATGACGCTGCGCGCGTCGATCTCGAGCTTCGGGTCGTCGATGCGGCGGTGGAAGTCCTCGATGTTCTCGAACACGACCGCGCGGCCGCGGTGCTTCATCAGCCTGGGTGTCGCCGCCGAGGGCTTGATGACCGCGCCGCCCGGGCACAGGTTGCCGCGCAGCACCGCGATGCCGGTGTTCTTCTTGAACGGTTTCTTGAAGGTATGGATCACGTCGCGGTTCCAGCACGGCGCGTCCTTGTTGTTGGCCCAGATCGTCTCGCCGTTCACCGTCAGCGCGTTCTTGTGCAGCATGCCCGCCTCGCCCAGCTCGCGGATCACCGCGGGCAGGCCGCCGGCGTAGAAGAAGTCCTCCATCAGGTACTTGCCCGAGGGCATCAGGTTCAGCAGCGTGTGAACCCCGCGACCGCAGCGGTCCCAGTCCTCGATCCGCAGGTCGACGCCGATGCGGCGCGCGATCGCGATCAGGTGGATCACCGCGTTGGTCGAGCCGCCGATCGCGGCGTTGACCCGGATCGCGTTCTCGAACGCCTGCTTGGTCAGGATCTTCGACAGCGTCAGCTTTTCCTTCACCATCTGCACGATGCGCCGTCCCGCGGCGCGCGCAAGCACGTTCCTGCGCGCGTCGACGGCCGGAATCGCCGCGTTGCCGGGCATGCCCACGCCCAGCGCCTCGACCATCGAGGCCATCGTCGACGCCGTTCCCATGGTCATGCAGTGCCCGTGCGAGCGGTGCATGCACGATTCGGCCTCGTGGAACTCCTCAAGCGTGATCTTGCCGGCGCGCAGGTCCTCGGACATCGACCAGACGTTGGTGCCCGAGCCGATGTCGGTGCCGCGGTACTTGCCCGACAGCATCGGGCCGCCCGACACCGCGATCGCGGGCAGATCGACGCTCGCCGCGCCCATCAGCAGCGAGGGGGTGGTCTTGTCGCAGCCGACCAGCAGCACGGTGCCGTCCAGCGGGTTGCCGCGGATCGACTCCTCGACGTCCATGCTGGCGAGATTGCGGTAGAGCATCGCCGTCGGCCTGAGCAGCGTTTCGCCCAGCGACATGACCGGAAATTCGAGCGGAAAGCCTCCCGCCTCGAGCACGCCCGCCTTGACGTGCTCGGCGATGACGCGGAAATGGGTGTTGCAGGGCGTGAGCTCGGACCAGGTGTTGCAGATGCCGATCACCGGCCGGCCGTCGAACTGGTCCTGCGGCACGCCGCGGTTCTTCACCCAGCTGCGGTAGATGAAGCCGTAGATGTCCTCGCGCCCGAACCACTGGATGCTGCGCTGCGTCGGATTCTTCTTTGCCATGTCAGTACGTAGCCCTTCCGCCCGAGATGTCGAACACCGCGCCGGTCGAGAACGAGCAGTCCTCGGAGGCCAGCCAGCAGGCCAGCGCGGCGACCTCGTCAACCTGCACGAACCGTCCCATCGGGATCTTGGACAGCATGTAGTTGATGTGCTGCTCGGTCATCTGGTCGAAGATCGCGGTCTTCGCCGCCGCCGGGGTGATGCAGTTCACCAGCACATCGGCCTGCGCCAGTTCCTTGCCGAGCGACTTGGTGAGCGAGATCACGCCGGCCTTGGAAGCGCTGTAGGCCGCCGCGTTCGGGTTGCCTTCCTTGCCCGCGATCGAGGCGATGTTGACGATGCGGCCGTACTTGGCCTTGGCCATGTGCGGCGCGACCGCGCGGCAGGTGAGAAACTGGCTGGTGAGGTTGACCGCGAGCACCTTGTTCCATTCCTCGACCGGATAGTCCGCTGTCGGTGTGTTCAGTCCGGCGATGCCGGCATTGTTTATCAGCACGTCGATCTTGCCGAAAGTCTCGAGCGCGCTCTTCACCGATTTCTCGATTGCCGCGGCGTCGGTCACGTCTATCGCATCGCCGCTCGCTTCGCGCCCTAGCGCCGCGAGCGCGCCCGCCAGCAGCTTGTCGTCGCGGTCCCAGATGCGGACCTTTGCACCGGATGCAAGCAGGCGCTTGGCGATGGCAAGGCCAATGCCCTGCGCGGCGCCGGTGACGACCGCGGTTCGGCCTGCGAAATCGAGCTGGTTCATCTTCCTCCCCGGAGTGAACGGATTCGAAAGTGTACCGCGTCGACCGGCGCCGAACCGCTATAATCGATTCCCGCTTGTGGGAGGACAGAAATGTCAGGAAGGCTCGCCGGCAAGACCGCGTTGATCACTGCTGCGGGGCAAGGCATCGGCCGCGCCGCCGCTGTCGCCTTCGCGCGTGAAGGCGCCAAGGTTTGGGCCACGGACGTCAATCCGAAAACGCTCTCTGAAATCGAAGGCAAGGACGGCATCCGTACCGCGGTGCTCGACGCGACCGACGAGGCTGCGATCGCCAGGCTGGCGAAGGAAGTCGGGCAGATTGACGTGCTGTTCAACTGCGCAGGGTTTGTTCACCACGGCACGATCCTCGACTGCGCGCCCAAGGACTGGGACTTCAGCTTCAACCTCAACGTGAGGTCGATGTACCTGGTTACGCGCGCCTTCCTGCCGGGGATGCTGAAAAAGGGCGGTGGCTCGATCATCAACATTTCGTCCATCGCATCCTCGATCAAGGGCCTGCCGAACCGCTTCGTTTACGGCGCCACCAAGGCCGCCGTGATCGGCCTCACGAAGGCGATCGCGGCGGACTACGTGAAGCAGGGCATCCGCTGCAATGCGATCTGCCCGGGCACCGTCGATACGCCGTCGCTGCACGATCGCATCGCCGCCCTTCCCGATCCGGTCAAGGCGAGGGCCGATTTCATCGCGCGCCAGCCGATGGGCCGGCTCGGGACGGTCGACGACATGACGGGGATTTTGGTTTTTCTTGCTTCCGACGAGTCGCTGTTCGCGACCGGAAACGCCTATTCAATTGACGGGGGAATGACAATATGAAGCTGTGCCGCTATGGCAAGTCCGGATTCGAGAAGCCGGGCGTGATCGACGCCGAAGGAAGGCTGCGAGATCTGTCGAAAGTGGTGGCGAACATCGGCCCCAACGAACTGTCCCCGCGCGGGCTCAAGATGCTGTCCAAGGTGAAGCCAGAGACCCTGTCGATCGTGAACGGCAACCAGCGCCTCGGCGTGCCCTACGTCGGCATCGGCAAGTTCGTCGCGATCGGCCTCAACTACACCGACCACGCCAAGGAAGCCGGGATGCCGATTCCAAGCGAGCCGGTGGTGTTCATGAAGGCGACCACCTGCATCAGCGGGCCCAACGACGACATCATCCAACCCAAGGGCTCGACCAAGCTCGACTGGGAGGCGGAGCTGGGCATCGTGATCGGCAGCAAGGCGCAGTACGTATCGGAGGAGAAGGCACTCGAGCACGTCGCCGGCTATTGCGTGGTGAACGACGTCTCCGAGCGCGCGTTCCAGCTCCAGTCGTCGCAATGGGACAAGGGCAAGGGCTGCGACAGCTTCGGCCCGATCGGCCCCTGGCTGGTTACCAGCGACGAGATCACCGATCCACAGGTGCTCGACATGTGGCTCGACGTCAACGGCAAGCGCATGCAGACGGGCAACACGCGCACCATGATCTTCGGCGCGGCGACGATCGTGTCCTACCTCAGCCAGTACATGACCCTGCTGCCCGGCGACATCATCACCACCGGCACGCCGCCGGGCGTCGGCATGGGCATGAAGCCGGAGCCGGTGTTCCTCAAGCCGGGCGACGTGGTCACGCTCGGCATCAAGGGCCTGGGCGAGCAGCGCCAGAAGGTGGTCGCCTACGGCGGCTGAGATGCAGCAGCTGCGCATCAACGGCGACCGCTTGTGGCAGTCGTTGATGGAGCTCGCGCGCATCGGCGCGACGCCCAAGGGCGGCGTCAGGCGCCTCACGCTTAGCGAGACCGACCGCGAGGCGCGCGACCTGTTCGCGCGCTGGGCGCGCGAGGCCGGGCTGGAAGTCGAGGTGGACGCCATCGGCAACATGTTCGCGCGCCGCACGGGCAGCGACCCCTCGCTGCCGCCGGTGGCGATGGGCAGCCACTTGGACAGCCAGCCCTCGGGCGGTAAGTTCGACGGCGCCTACGGCGTGATGGCGGGTCTCGAGGTGCTGCGCACGCTCAATGAGGCCGGCACCGAGACCCGCGCCCCGCTCGAAGTGGTGTCCTGGACCAACGAGGAGGGCTCGCGCTTCACGCCGGTGATGATGGGCTCTGGGGTGTTCGCCGGCGCGTTCCCGCTGGCACACGTGCTGGAGCAAAAGGACGTGGACGGCACGAGCGTGGGCGATGCGTTGCAGGCGATCGGCTATGCCGGCCGCGCTTCCGAGCACCGGCTGGGCGCGTACTTCGAGGCGCATATCGAGCAGGGCCCGGTGCTGGAGGACACGAAGACGACGATCGGCGTGGTGCAGGGCGCGCTCGGCCAGCGCTGGTTCGATGCGGTGATCAGCGGCCAGGACGCGCACGCCGGCCCGACGCCGATGGAGCTGAGGAAGGACGCCCTGATCGCCGCCAGCCGGCTGGTGCTGGAGGTGAACCGGATCGCGCTCGCGTTCCCGGATTACGCCCGCGGCACGGTCGGCTCGATGCAGGTCAAGCCCAATTCGCGCAACGTGGTGCCGGGCGAGGTGCGCATGTCGGTGGAGTTCCGCAACCAGAAGGACGAGACGCTGTCGGCAATGGTCGCCGCGCTGCGCGAGAGCCTGAAGGCGATCGAGACCGAATGCCGCGTCGCGATCGAGCTGACCGAAGTCACCTACTTCCCTCCCTGCCACTTCGACGCGGCGATGGTGGGTGCGGTGCGCGACGCGGCGGGCGCGCTCGGCTACACGCACCGCGACATCGTCTCGGGCGCCGGCCACGACGCGGTGTACGTGGCGCGCGTGGCACCTACCGCGATGATCTTCGTGCCCTGCGAGGGCGGCATCAGCCACAACGAAATCGAGAACGCCACGCCCCGGGACCTCGCCGCCGGGTGTAACGTATTGCTGCACGCCGCCCTGACGCGCGCGGCCTAGCCCCTTGATGGAGACACGACCATGAACGAACGCGCACGCTCCGAAGCCGTCGCCCACACACTCGAGAATTCGGCCTTCTTCATGCCGTTCTCGACCAACCGCCAGTTCAAGAAGGCGCCGCGCCTGTTCTCGCGCGCCGAGGGCATTCACTACTACACCCCTGAGGGCCGGCAGATCATCGACGGCACCTCCGGACTGTGGTGCGTGAACGCCGGGCACTGCCGCACCAAGATCGTCGAAGCGGTGCAGAAGCAGGTGGCGACGATGGACTTTTCGCCGCCGTTCCAGATGGGGCATCCGGCGGCGTTCGAGTTTGCCGATCGGATTGCGAAGCTGGCACCCCAAGGCATCAGCCGGGTGTTCTTCACCAACTCGGGCTCTGAGTCGGTCGACACCGCGCTCAAGCTTGCGCTGGCCTACCATCGCATGCGCGGCGAGGGCCACCGCATGCGCCTGATCGGGCGCGAGCGCGGCTACCACGGGGTCAATTTCGGCGGCACCGCGGTCGGCGGCATCTCCGGCAACCGCAAGATCTTCGGCGCGCTGGTGGCGGGCGTCGACCACCTGCGCCACACGCACGACCTGGCGAAGAATGCCTTCTCGCGCGGCCAGCCCAAGCACGGCGTCGAGCTCGCCGATGACCTCGAGCGGCTTTGCCAGCTGCACGACCCCTCGACCATCGCCGCGGTGATCGTCGAGCCGGTGGCGTGCTCGACCGGTGTGCTGGTGCCGCCAGTCGGGTATTTGCAGCGTCTGCGCGAGATCTGCGACAAGCACGGCATCCTGCTGATTTTCGACGAGGTAATCACCGCCTGGGGGCGCCTGGGCAAGCCCTTCGGCTCGCAGTTCTTCGGCGTCACGCCGGACCTGATCACCACCGCCAAGGGCATCACCAACGCCACCGTGCCGATGGGCGCGGTGCTGATGAAGGAAGAGATCTACCAGGCCTTCATGGGCGGGCCGGAAGGCGCGATCGAGATGCCGCACGGCTACACCTACTCCGCGCACCCGCTCGCCTGCGCCGCAGGCCTGGCGACGCTCGACGTCTACCAGGAAGAAGGCCTGCTCACCCGCGCCGCCGAGCTCGCGGGCTATTGGGAGGAGCAGGCGCACGCGCTGAAGGACCTGCCCAACGTGATCGACATCCGCAACATCGGCCTGATCGCGGCGATCGAGCTCGCCCCGCGCCCCGGCGCGCCCGGTACGCGCGGCTTCGACGCCCACCTGAAGGCCTTCGAGAAGGGCGCCTACATCCGCTATACGGGCGACATCATCGCGCTCGCGCCGCCGCTCATCATCAAGAAGGCGGAGATCGACCAGCTGTTTGCGATCGTGCGCGGCGTGCTGGCGTCGCTCGCCTGAAGCGGCACAACTTCGGGCGGCGGCGCTACTTCGCTGCGGCGCGCACCACGCCGAGCCGGCGCCCGCGCGCCGGCTGTTTCAGGCGCGGGGGCGCGACCAGGTCGCGCACGTAGTTCGGCAGCGCGAACACGCCTTCGTGGGTCTCGCCGTTGTAGTAACGCAAGTCCTGCAGCTTGCGCTGCTCGATGCGGCGGTCGATCTCGTCGGCGGTGAAGGCCTTGGGGTCGAGCTTGTCCGAGCACACCGCCATGGCCCATAACGAGCCGTAGAGCGGGATGTACATGGTGTAGGGGCGCACGATGCGGAACACGCCGTTCAGGCGCTGCGCCAGCTCGGCGACCCGATCCGGGCGCGCCACCGGCGAGCCGATGTGCAGCACCAGCGCGCCGCCGGGGGCGAGCGTGTGGCGCAGCTGCTGGAAGAACTCGGTCGAGTACAGCGCTTCGGCCGGTCCCATCGGGTCGTTCAGGTCGAGCGCGATGAGGTCGAACTTTTCGCTGGTCTCGCGCACGAAGCGCATGCCGTCCTCGATCAGCAGCCGCAGCTTCGGGTTGTCGAAGACGCCGTTGTGCACTGCGCCGAAGTGCTCCTTGGCGACGCGGATCACGTCCTCGTCGATCTCGACCATCGTGACCTGCTCGACAGAGGGGTGCTTGAGCGCCTCCTCCGAGGAGCCGCCGTCGCCGCCGCCGATCACCAGAACCTTTTTCGGCGCGTTATGGGCCGCCAGCGCGGGGTGAATCAGGTTCTCGTGGTAGACGAATTCCTCCTTCTCGGAGGTCATGTTGAACCCGTCCAGGCGGAACAGCTTGCCGTACTGGACGGTGTCGAAGATCGCCATCTTCTGGAACCGGGTCTGCCACTCGCCGATGCGGCGCCGGGCCTTGATGTAGAAGCCGGTGCCATCGTTCAGCGGCTCGATCAGCAGGTGCTCGCCGCGCTCGATCTCGTGCCGAGCGGCGTCGGTCGGCTGGAAATGGTCGATGATCGCCTCGAACACCTGGCGCGCCTTGGCGGAATTGTCGGCGCTGTAGTTGCACACGTAGACGTCGAGGGTCAGGCCGCCGGTCTCGGGCCAGGTGTGGATCGCAAGATGCGATTCGGCCAGCACCACCGCGCCGGTAAAGCCGGAGCCGTCGAACTGGTGGAAGCTCACATCCATGATCGTGAGCCCCGAGTCGTTGACCAACTCGACGCACTTTTCGCGGAAGCGTTCTCCGTCGAGCAGGAGCTGCGGATCGCAGCGGCAGCCGGTGAGGTCACCGATGAGATGCAGACCGTTCATTTTCGTTCTCCCCGAAAAACGCGAAGGCGCAACCCAGCGCTCTCACCAGGCTGCGCCCTTCCATCGCGCCTCGCGGCGCAAAAACGAAAAGCGTGTGTCGTGTTCAATTCGTGCAGTACCCCTCTTGGGCCGCCCCGGCGCCGAACCCGTCGGCTGCGCGAAGCTAGACGCCCGTTCCAGTTTCGCCCCTGATCTGGCCTGCAAAGGTGTCGATCAGGCTGCGAGCGATCGAGATTTTACTTGGAAGTTTAGGCAATTGGAATACATCGAACCATTCCGCGGCCTCGATTTCGCCGGGCTGCGGGCGCAGTTCGCCCGCGGCCCAGTCGCAGGTGAAGGCCACCATCAGCGAATGCGGGAAGGGCCACGGCTGGCTGGCGAAATAGCGCAGGTTCGTCACCTCGACCCCCACCTCTTCGGCGACTTCGCGCCGCACGCACTGCTCGAGCGATTCTCCCGGCTCGACGAAGCCCGCCAGCGCGCTGTACATGCCGGCCGGAAAGTGCGGGCCGCGCCCGAGCAGCAGCTCGCGCCCGCGGCGCACCAGCGCCATCACCGCGGGCGCCACGCGCGGGTAGGCCGACAGCCCGCACGCGGGGCACACGCGCACCCGCTCGTCCGGCCGCGGCTCGGTACGCGCGCCGCAACGGCCGCAGAACTGGTGGCTGCGGTCCCAGTCGATCAGCTGCAGCGCTCGGCCCGCGAGCGCGAACAGGCGGTCGTCGAGCACCGAAAACAGCGTCCTCAGTCCTTCCCAGCTCGCGCCGGACGGCGGCGCGGCGTCGGCCGCGACCTCCGCCGCAAAGCAGTGCTCGCCGCCGAGCCGGCCCAGGTACAGGCCGCGCAGAACGGCATCGGGCAACGGACCGGGCGGCGCCGCGACAGGCAGCCGCGCCCAGCTCGGGCGGGCGCGCACGCGCAGGTCGCCGGTCGGGTCGGGGCTCGGCGGGCCGACTTCCACCAGCAGGCGGTCGCCGCTGAACACGAACCAGTGCCCGGGCGCATCCGGCGTGGACGCGCTCAGATGGACGAAGCCCTCGGGGCTGTGGAACGGGAGGCGGATCACCCCCGTAGTCTAACGGCAGGCGCGACGCCCACCACGCGGTCGATCAGCGCAGCGCCCTCGCGCGCGAGGAAATCCTTGAACGCTTCGGCGGCCGGCGACAGGCGCTTGCGCTCGCGATGGATCACGTACCAGTCGCGCATCACCGGCGTGCCGGCGACCCGCAGCACCGCGAGCTTGCGGGTCGCGAGCTCGAGGCCGACGGTGTGCAGCGACAGGAAGCTCACCCCCATGCCTGCCATCACCGCCTGCTTGATGGTCTCGTTGGAGCTCATCTCGATCGTCTCCAGCGGTTCGAAGCGGCGCTCGGTGAACATGCGCTCCATGGCGCTGCGGGTGCCCGAGCCGCGCTCGCGAATCAGAAAGCTTTCGTCGGCGAGGTCGGCGAGCGTCAGGCGGCGCCTGCGGGCGAGCGGGTGCTCGGGCGCGGCGATCACCGCCAGCGGGTGCTTGGCGAAGGGCGCGGCGGTCGTGTCCAGGCCGCGCGGCGCGCGCCCCATCACGACCAGATCGACGCTGTTTTCCGACAGCTCGTGTACCACCGCCTCGCGGTTGTTGACCGTCAGACGCACCTTTACCTCGGGACGGATGCGCCGGAACTCGGCCAGCAGCTTGGGCGCGAAATACTTCGCCGTACTGGTGACCGCGATGTGCAGCTCGCCGCCGCCGGCGCCCTTGAGCGCGTTGATCGCCTCCTCGGCCTCGCGCAGCTGGCGCAGCACGACGCGGCTGTGGCGCAGCAGCTCCTCGCCGGCGCGCGTCAGGTGCATGCGGCGCCCCATCTGCTCGAACAGGGGCATGCCGACGTGCGCCTCGAGCTGCTTCAGTTGCAGCGAAACCGCGGGTTGAGTGAGATGCATTTCGCGCGCGGCGCGCCCGAAATGCAGCTGGCGTGCGGCGGCCTCGAAGATGCGCAGCTGCCTGAGGGTGAGGTGGTGCACGGTGTTTCGAATGACTTATTGGTTCTATTAGAACATTTAAGTAGTCCTTATCACAACGGCGCGTTACCGTGCTTGCAGACGACTTACGGAGGACTTTGCGATGGGCAAGATGGACCGGGCCGCCCCGCAGGCGAGCGAGCGCTACCGCGCGGGGGTCATGAAGTACGCGCAAATGGGTTACTGGGACGCGGACTACGTGCCCAGCGACACGGACGTGATCGCGCTGTTCCGCATCACGCCGCAGGAAGGCGTCGACCCCGAGGAGGCCGCCGCCGCGGTGGCGGGCGAATCCTCGACCGCGACCTGGACCGTGGTCTGGACCGACCGCCTCACCGCCTGCGACCGCTACCGCGCCAAGGCCTACCGCGTCGATCCCGTACCCGGCACCCCCGGGCAGTACTTCGCCTATATCGCGTACGACCTTTCGCTGTTCGAGTCCGGGTCGATCGCCAACCTCACGGCGTCGATCATCGGCAACGTATTCGGCTTCAAGCCGCTCAAGGCGCTGCGCCTGGAGGACATGCGCCTGCCGGTGGCCTACGTGAAGACCTTCGACGGGCCGCCGACCGGCATCGTGGTCGAGCGCGAGCGGCTGGACAAGTTCGGCCGCCCGCTGCTCGGCGCGACCGTCAAGCCGAAGCTCGGGCTGTCGGGCAAGAACTACGGTCGCGTAGTCTACGAGGCGCTCAAAGGTGGCCTCGACTTCACCAAGGACGACGAGAACACCAACTCCCAGCCGTTCATGCACTGGCGCGACCGCTTCCTGTACTGCATGGAGGCGGTGAACCGCGCCCAGGCCGCCACCGGCGAGGTGAAGGGCACCTACCTCAACGTCACCGCCGGGACCATGGAGGACATGTACGAGCGCGCCGAGTTCGCCAAGGAGCTCGGCAGCGCCATCGTCATGATCGACCTGGTGATCGGCTACACCGCGATCCAGTCGATGTCGAAGTGGGCGCGCCGCAACGACATGATCCTGCACCTGCACCGCGCCGGCCATTCGACCTACACCCGGCAGAAGAGCCACGGCGTGTCGTTCCGCGTGATTTCCAAGTGGATGCGCCTCGCGGGGGTGGATCACATTCACGCCGGCACCGTGGTCGGCAAGCTCGAGGGCGATCCCAACTCGGTGCAGGGCTTCTACAACGTCCTGCGCGAGGAGCACAATCCGGTCGACCTGCAGCGCGGACTGTTCTTCGAGCAGGACTGGGCCGGCCTGCGCAAAGTGATGCCGGTCGCCTCGGGCGGCATCCATGCCGGGCAGATGCACCAGCTGCTGCACTACCTGGGGGAAGATGTGGTGCTGCAGTTCGGCGGCGGCACCATTGGCCACCCGATGGGCGTCGCTGCGGGTGCCACCGCCAACCGCGTCGCGCTCGAGGCGATGGTGCTGGCGCGCAACGAAGGGCGCGATATCTGGAACGAGGGGCCGCAGATCCTCGAGCAGGCCGCGCGCGGCTGCACCCCGCTCAAGGCCGCGCTCGATACCTGGAAGGACGTGACCTTCGACTACGCTTCGACCGACACGCCCGATTTCGTCCCCACCGCGACCCCCGCCTGAGCCGGAGACATGCCATGAGATTGACCCAAGGCACCTTTTCTTTCCTTCCGGATCTCAGCGATGCGCAGGTCCGGGCCCAGATCGAGTACTGTCTCGGCCGCGGCTGGGCGGTTTCGGTCGAATACACCGACGACCCGCACCCGCGCAACGCCTACTGGGAGATGTATGGCATGCCGATGTTCGACCTCAAGGACGCTGCCGGCGTGATGGCCGAGGTCGACGCCTGCCGCAAGACCTTCCCGCGCCACTACGTGAAGGTGAACGCGTTCGATGCGACCGCGGGCTGGGAGTCGCTGCGCCTGTCGTTCATCGTCAACCGGCCGCCCGTCGAGCCGCATTTCGCGCTCGAACGGGAGGAAGGCGCCGGACGTCTGCAGCGCTACCGGCTGCGTTATTGATGATGTCGGCCGCCGCCAATCCTGCGCTCGATCTGGAGCAGCTGTACCGCGACTCGAACGTCGCGGGGGCGCTCGAGGCGCTCGAGCGCGAGCTCATCGGGCTCGTGCCGGTGAAGACGCGCGTGCGCGAGGTCGCGGCGCTGCTGGTGGTCGACAAGCTGCGCCGCTCGGTGGGGCTCGAGGCGGGCGCGCCGTCGCTGCACATGAGCTTCACCGGCAACCCGGGCACCGGCAAGACCACGGTGGCCCTGCGCATGGCGCAGATCCTGCACGCGCTCGGCTATTCGCGCAAAGGGCACCTGGTCGCGGTGACCCGCGACGACCTGGTCGGGCAGTACATCGGCCACACCGCGCCCAAGACCAAGGAAGTGCTCAAGCGGGCGATGGGCGGCGTGCTGTTCATCGACGAGGCCTACTACCTGTATCGGCCCGAGAACGAGCGCGACTACGGCCAGGAGGCGATCGAGATCCTGCTGCAGGTGATGGAGAACCAGCGCGAGGACCTGGTCGTCATTCTCGCCGGCTACAAGGACCGTATGGACCGGTTCTTCTCCTCCAACCCGGGCATGGCCTCGCGCGTCGCGCACCATATCGATTTTCCTGACTACGACGAGGGCGAGCTGCTCGCGATCGCCCGGCTGATGCTGGAGAACATGAAATACCGGCTCGACGCCGGCGGCGAGGCGGCGCTGCGCGAGTACATCGCGCTGAGGAAGACGCAGCCGCACTTCGCCAACGCGCGCTCGATCCGCAACGCTCTCGACCGCGCGCGCCTGCGCCAGGCCAAGAGGCTGTTCGAGCAGCGCGGCACGCCGCTCACGCGCGAGGCATTGATGACCATCACGGCCGCGGACATCCGCGCCAGCCGCGTGTTCGAGGACAAGGAGAAAATTGCATGACGCTGCAGGCGCTGATCTTCGACGTCGATGGCACGATCGCGGACACCGAAGAGGTGCATCGCCAGGCCTTCAATGCCACTTTCCTCGCCATGGACCTGGGCTGGAACTGGAGCGAGGCCGAATACATGGAGCTGCTCAGGGTCTCGGGCGGGCCGGAGCGGATCGCGCACCATATTTCGCGGCTCAGGCTGAGTCCCGACGAAAGGCGGCGCCTTGCAGGCCTGGTGCCGGCGATCCATCGCGAGAAGACCCGCCTGTATTACGAGCTGATCAGCGACGGCCGCGCCGCCGCGCGGCCCGGGGTGATGCGCCTCGTGAACGAGGCGCGCGAAGCGGGCCTGAAGCTCGCCCTCGCTGCCACCAGCACCACGGCGAACGTCGAGGCACTGGTGACCGCGGTGCTCGGCGCCAAGGCGCTGGGCTGGTTCGGCGCCGTCGCGAGCGCCGACGAGGTGGCACAGAAGAAACCCGCACCGGACCTGTATCGCAGGATCATCGGTACGCTGCGCGTGCCCACGGACGCCTGCGTTGCCATCGAGGACTCGGCCAACGGAGTGCTCGCCGCCAAGGCGGCCGGGCTGTACACGATCGCGACGCCTTCACGCTGGACCGCAACGCAGGATTTTTCACCGGCCGATCTGGTGCAGACGAGCCTCGACGAGCCGCCGCTCGGGTTGGCGCGGATCGCGGCGCTGCATGCCGCGCGCGCCACCCGCGCCGCCTAGGGGGCACGATGCGGCAGGAAAAGACCATCACTGAGTTCATCATCGGCGAGCAGCGCAGATCGCCCGGCGCAAGCGGTGGCTTCACCGCGCTGCTGAACGACATCCGGCTGGCTTGCAAGCGCATCGCCTACCTGGTGGGCAAGGGCGCGCTGGCCGACGTTCCGGCGGATGCGATGCGCAAGGTCTCCAACGAGACCTTCCTGCGCACCAACGAGTGGGGCGGTCACCTTGCGGCGATGGCCTCCGGGGCCGATCCGGCGCCGCACCCGATTCCGGACAAGTACCCGCGCGGGCACTACCTGCTGGTGTTCGATCCGTTGTGCGGCGGGCCGGCGCTCGACGTCAACGCGGTGGCGGGCAGCCTGTTCTCGGTGCTGCGCGCGCCGAACGAGGCAACGGGGACGGAGAGCGACTTTCTGCAGCCCGGCTCGGCGCAGGTTTGCTCCGGCTATGCAATCTACGGCCCGACCACCATGCTGGTGCTCGCGCTGGAAGGCGGCGTCAACGGCTTCACCCTCGATCGCGAGATCGGCGAGTTCATGCTGACGCATCCCTCGCTGCGCGTTGCCGAGGACAGCGTGGAGTTCGCAATCGACAACTCGGGGGCGCGCCTGTGGGAGCCGGCAGTCAAGCGCTACGTCGACGAATGCCTCGCCGGCGCGGCTGGCCCGCGCGGGCGCGACTTCACCATGCGCTGGGCCGCGTCGCTGGTCGCCGACACGCACCGCATCCTGATGCGCGGTGGCGTGTTCCTGTGCCCGCGCACCACGTCGGAGGGCCGACGCGAAGGCCGTCACGAGCTGTTGTTCGAGGCCAACCCGCTCGGCTACCTGATCGAGCGCGCCGGCGGGCGCGCGAGTTCCGGCGACGGCCCGCTGCTCGACGCCGCGCCGCACGCGCTGCACCAGCGCAGCCCGCTCATTTTCGGCTCGCGCAACGAGGTCGAGCGCCTCGAGCAGTATCACCGCGACTACAACCAGCGCGATTACGACGCGCCCCTGTTCGGCACGCGCGGACTGTTCCGCGCGCCGGCCGAGCTCTGAAAGGACGCCGCATGTCGGCCAAGCACCCGGTCATCGCGATCACCGGCTCGTCCGGCGCCGGCACCACCTCGGTGTCGAAGACCTTCGAGCAGATCTTCTACCGCGAAAGCGTCAAGGCGGCGTTCGTCGAGGGCGACGCCTTCCATCGCTACGACCGCGAGCAGATGAAGACCAGGATGGCGGAGGAGCTCGCCCGCGGCAGCCACCACTTCAGCCACTTCGGCCCCGAGGCCAATCTGTTCGCCGAGCTGGAGCAGCTGTTCCGCGACTACGCGGCGAGTGGCGGCGGGCGCACGCGCAAGTACCTGCACAACGACGCCGAAGCCGCGCCCTACAAGCAGAAGCCCGGCACCTTCACCCCCTGGGAGGACCTGCCGGCGGGCACCGACATGCTGTTCTATGAGGGGCTGCACGGCGGTGTGGCGCACGGCGAGGTGGATGTCGCCTCGCACGTCGACCTGTTGATTGGCGTGGTGCCGGTGATCAACCTGGAATGGATCCAGAAGTTGCACCGCGACCGCGCGACGCGCGGCTACTCGACCGAGGCGGTGACCGACACGATCCTGCGGCGCATGAACGACTACGTCAACTACATCACGCCGCAGTTCGCCCGCACCCACATCAATTTCCAGCGCGTGCCGGTGGTCGACACCTCGAACCCGTTCATCGCGCGTCACATCCCGAGCGCGGACGAGAGCTTGCTGGTGATCCGCTTCGCCAACCCGCGCGGCATCGACTTTCCCTACCTGCTGTCGATGCTGCACGACTCTTTCATGTCGCGCCCGAACACCATCGTCTGTCCGGGCGGCAAGATCGACCTCGCCATGCAGCTCATCTTCACGCCGATGATCTGGCGGCTGATGGACCGGCGCAGGCAGGCGCTCGAGCGCTAGGACACCGCATTTCACTCATCGAGGGGGAGACATGGCATTCATTTCGCTGCGCCAGCTGCTGGACCACGCCGCGGAGCACCGCTACGGCGTGCCGGCGTTCAACATCAACAACCTGGAGCAGATCCAGGCCATCATGCAGGCGGCCGACGAAACGTCGAGCCCGGTGATCCTGCAGGCCTCGGCGGGCGCGCGCAAGTACGCCGGCGAAGCCTTCCTGCGCAAGATGGTCGAGGCGGCGGTCGAGTCCTACCCCCACATTCCGGTGGTGCTGCACCAGGACCACGGTGCGAGCCCCGCGGTGTGCCAGGCCGCGATCCGCTCGGGCTTCACCAGCGTGATGATGGACGGCTCGCTGCTCGAGGACATGAAGACGCCGGCGGACTACGAGTACAACGTCGAGGTCACGCGGCGCGCGGTCGACATGGCGCACGCGGTCGGGGTCTCGGTCGAGGGCGAGCTGGGCTGCCTGGGCTCGCTCGAGACCGGCACTGCGGGCAAGGAGGACGGCGTCGGCGCCGAAGGCCATCTCGCGCGCGAGCAGCTGCTGACCGACCCGGAGCAGGCGGCGGACTTCGTGCAGCGCACCGGCGTCGACGCGCTCGCGGTGGCGATCGGCACCTCGCACGGCGCCTACAAGTTCACCAAGAAGCCCACCGGCGACGTGCTGGCGATCGACCGAATACGCGAAATCCATGCTCGCATCCCGGACACGCACCTGGTGATGCACGGCTCGTCCAGCGTGCCGCAGGAATGGCTGGACGTAATCCGGCGCAACGGCGGCGAGATCGCGCAGACCTACGGCGTTCCGGTCGAGGCGATCCTGCAGGGCATCAAACACGGCGTGCGCAAGATCAACATCGACACCGACATCAGGCTGGCGATGACCGGCGCGATGCGCCGCGCCATGGCCGAGGACCCGGCGGAATTCGATCCGCGCAAGTTTCTCAAGGCCGCGACGGCGGCCGCGCGGGCGCTGTGCAAGGAGCGTTTCGAGGCCTTCGGCTGCGCCGGGCAGGCGCCGCACATCAGGCCCGAGCCGCTCGAGCGCATGGCGCAGCGCTATTTTTCGACTCAGGCGCTGACGCGCGCGGCCTGACAAATTACAATCACGCCATGAACACCTCGACCACGGCGGCCGTGGCCGCCTCCCCTGCTTCATCCCAACAGACCCTGCAGCGAGACATGGCAAACGCGTTGCGAGCGCTCGCCATGGACGCGGTGCAGGCCGCCAACTCCGGCCACCCCGGCATGCCGATGGGCATGGCGGAGATCGCGCTGGCGCTGTGGAGCCGGCACCTCGAGCACAATCCCGCCGACCCGCACTGGGCGGACCGCGACCGCTTCATGCTCTCGAACGGCCACGGCTCGATGCTGCTCTACGGATTGCTGCACCTCACCGGCTACGAGCTGCCGATCGACGAGCTGAAGCGCTTCCGCCAGCTCGGCTCCAAGACGCCGGGGCACCCGGAATACGGCTGCGCGCCGGGCGTCGAAACCACCACCGGGCCGTTGGGCCAGGGCGTCGCCAACGGCATCGGGATGGCGATCGCCGAGCGAGTGCTCGCCGAGCACTTCAATCGACCGGGCTTCGACGTCGTCGGTCACCGCACTTACGTGTTCATGGGCGACGGCTGCATGATGGAAGGCGTTTCCCACGAAGCCTGCGCGCTTGCCGGCACCCTCGGGCTGGGCAAGCTGATCGTCTTCTATGACGATAACGGCATTTCGATCGACTCGGAAAAGGGGCAGATCCGGCAGTGGTACACCGACGACGTGCCCAAGCGCTTCACCGCTTACGGCTGGCAGGTGATCCCGCATGTCGACGGCCACGACGTGGCCGCGGTCGACAAGGCGATCCGCAAGGCGAAGCGGGAGACGTCGCGCCCGACCCTGATCTGCTGCAAGACCGTGATCGGCAAAGGTGCGCCGCACAAGCAGAACACCGGCGCCGCGCACGGCTCGCCGCTCGGCGCGGACGAGGTCGCGGCGACGCGCGTAGAGATCGGCTGGCCCTATCCGCCGTTCGAGATCCCGAAGCACGTGTACGACGCCTGGAACGCGCGCGCCGCCGGCTCCCGCCGGCAGCGGCGCTGGAACAAGCTGTTCGCGGGCTACCAGGCGGCGCATCCCGAGCTGGCGGGCGAGTTCCTCCGCCGCACGGCGGGCGAGTTGCCGATGGATTTCGACGCGCTCGTGGCCAAGCTGGTGCAAGATTGCGACGCGAAGGCCGAAACGATCGCCACCCGCAAGGCCTCGCAAAACCTGCTTGAAGCGCTGCAGCCCGCGTTGCCCGAATTGGTGGGCGGGTCGGCGGACCTCGCCCCGTCGAACCTCACCATCGTCAAGGGCTCCAGGGCGATAGGGCGCACAGGCGGCGGCAACTACCTGTTCTACGGCGTGCGCGAGTTCGGCATGTGCGCCATCATGAACGGCTTGTCGCTGCACGGCGGCCTGGTGCCCTACGGCGGCACTTTCCTCATCTTCTCGGACTACGCGCGCAATGCGCTGCGCATGGCCGCGCTGATCGGCACGCGCGTCATATACGTTTTCACGCACGACTCGATAGGCCTGGGCGAGGACGGGCCGACTCACCAGCCGATCGAGCAGGCCGCGAGCCTGCGCCTGATTCCGAACATGGAGGTCTGGCGTCCCTGCGACACGGTCGAGACTGCGGCCGCCTGGGGTGCCGCGCTCACGCGCAGGAACGGGCCGACGGCGCTGCTGCTTTCGCGGCAGAACCTCGCGTTCGCCAAGCGCGATGCGGCGGCGCTCGACAACATCCGGCGCGGCGGCTACGTACTGTCCGAGGGGGGCGCGGCGCCGCGCGCGGTGATCATCGCCACCGGCTCGGAAGTGGCGCTCGCGCTCGCGGCGCAGAAACAGCTCGCCGAGGACGGCGTCGTCGCGCGCGTGGTATCGATGCCCTCGACGACGGTGTTCGATCGCCAGGACCCGTCGTATCGCGACGCGGTGCTGCCGCGCGGGGTGCCGCGGGTGGCGGTCGAGGCGGGCGTCACGGATTTCTGGCGCAAATACGTCGGGCTCGAGGGTGCGGTGGTCGGCATCGACCGTTTCGGCGAATCAGCGCCGGCCGGGGAACTGTTCAAGCATTTCGGTTTCACAACGGATAAGGTAGTTCAGGCAGCGAAGTCCGTCACCCAGGAGTAGCCATGGCAATCAAGATCGCAATCAACGGCTTCGGCCGCATCGGGCGCAACGTCCTGCGCGCGCACTACGAGTACGGCAAGAAGCAGGGCTTGCAGTTCGTCGCCCTGAACGACCTTGGCGATGCCAAGACCAACGCCCACCTGCTCAAGCACGACACCGCGCACGGCCCTTTCCGCGGCAGCGTGGAGGTCGACGGCGATTCGCTGGTGGTCAACGGCGACCGCATCAAGGTGCTGGCCGAAAGGGACCCCGCCAAGCTGCCCTGGAAGGCGCTCGGGGTCGACGTGGTGTTCGAGTGCACCGGCCTTTTCACCAGCAAGGCGAAGACCGGCGCTCACCTGCAGGCGGGGGCGAAGAAAGTGATCATCTCGGCGCCGGGCGACAAGGACGTCGACCGCACCATCGTCATGGGGGTCAATGACAAGGACCTGAAGGCGAGCGACACGGTGATCTCGAACGCCTCGTGCACCACCAACTGCCTGGCGCCGCTGGTCAAGGCGCTGGACGACAGCATCGGCGTGGTGTCGGGCCTGATGACCACGATTCACGCCTACACCAACGACCAGGTGCTGACCGACGTCTACCACAAGGACTTGCGCCGGGCGCGCTCGGCGTCGCAGAACATGATTCCGACCAAGACCGGCGCCGCGGCCGCGGTGGGACTGGTGTTGCCGCACCTGAACGGCAAGCTCGACGGCTTCGCCATCCGCGTGCCGACGATCAACGTCTCGATCGTGGACCTGACCTTCGTTGCCAAGAAGGCGACTACCGTCGACGAGATCAACGCCGCGGTCAAGCAGGCCTCGCAGGGCGCCCTCAAGGGCATCCTCGAGTACAACACCGAGCCGCTGGTGTCGTCGGACTTCAACCACAATCCGGCCAGCTCGATCTTCGACTCGACCCTGACCAAGGTGACCGGCGGCACGCTGGTGAAGGTCACCTCGTGGTACGACAACGAGTGGGGCTTCAGCAACCGCATGCTCGACGCTGCCGTCGCGATGGTCAACGCGAAGTAGGCCGTGCGCTTCAAGCGCATGAGCGAGCTGGATCTGCGCGGCAAGCGCGTGCTGATCCGGGCCGACCTCAACGTGCCGCTGGACGACGCGGGAGCGGTGTCCGACGACACGCGCATCCGCGCCTCCGTGCCGGGAATCCGGCTCGCGCTCGAGAAGGGCGCCGCGGTGATGGTGACCTCGCACCTGGGCCGGCCCAAGGAAGGCGAGCTCAGGCCCGAGGACTCGCTGGCGCCGGTGGCGAAACGTCTCGGGGAACTCCTGAATCTGGATATCAGACTCATACCCAATTGGCTTGACGGAGTCTCCGTACGCCCCGGCGAGCTGGTCGTGCTGGAGAACTGCCGGGTCAACAAGGGCGAGAAGAAGGACGACGAGGCGCTGGCGAAGAAGATCGCCGCGCTGTGCGACGTGTACGTCAACGACGCCTTCGGCACCGCGCATCGCGCCGAAGCGACCACCCACGGCGTGGCGCGCTTCGCGCCGGCCGCCTGCGCCGGGCCGCTGATGGCCGGCGAGCTCGACGCGCTCGGCAAGGCGCTGGCGCATCCGGCGCGGCCGCTGGTCGCGATCGTCGCCGGCTCCAAGGTCTCGACCAAGCTCACCGTGCTCGCCGAGCTGGCGAAAAAGGTCGACCAGCTCGTCGTCGGCGGCGGCATCGCCAACACCTTTCTCCTTGCCTCGGGGCTGAAGATCGGCAAATCGCTCGCCGAGCCGGGCCTGGTGGCCGAGGCAAACAAGATCATGGCGGCGACCAAGGTGCCGCTGCCGGTGGACGTCGTGGTGGCCAAGAGCCTGGACGACGCCAACGCCGTCATCAAGCCCGCGGACGCGGTTGCCGACGACGAGATGATCCTCGACATCGGGCCCAAGAGCGCGCTGGCGCTCGCCGCCGCGCTCGGACAGGCCGGCACCATCGTCTGGAACGGGCCGGTGGGCGTGTTCGAGCGCGAGCCCTTTGCCGGCGGCACGCGCGCCATCGCCAAGGCGGTCGCCGAATCAGAGGCGTTCTCGATCGCCGGCGGCGGCGACACCGTGGCCGCGATCAACAAGTTCGGCGTCGCCGACAAGATCGGTTACATCTCCACCGCCGGCGGCGCCTTCCTCGAGTTCCTCGAGGGCAAGACCCTGCCCGCGGTCGCGGCGCTGGAGGCGCGCGCGGCGGGCTAGGGTCGTCCGGCTCAAGCCCGGGAGCGGGTGTTAGACTGAAGCGATGCTTCGCAGCACCAAGATCGTCGCCACCCTGGGTCCCGCATCGAGCGAACCCGCGGTGCTGGAGAAAATGATTCGCGCCGGGGTCGATGTTGCGCGCCTGAATTTCTCCCACGGCAGCGCCGACGACCATCTCAAGCGCGCCGAGCTGGTGAAGGACATCGCGCGCAAGCTCGGGCGCACGGTCGCGATCATGTGCGACCTGCAGGGACCCAAGATCCGCATCGGCAAGTTCAAGGACGGCAAGGTCACACTCGAGGCCGGCAGCCGCTTCATCCTCGACGCGGGCTGCAAGCTGGGCGACGCCGAGCGCGTCGGCCTGGACTACAAGGAGCTGCCGCGCGACGTCGAGCCGGGCGCAGTGCTGCTGCTCGACGACGGCAAGATCGTGCTCGAGGTGACCGAGGTGCGCGGCGACGAGGTGCACACCATCGCGCGCCACGGCGGCGTGCTGTCGAACAACAAGGGCATCAACCGGCAGGGCGGCGGGCTGACCGCGCCGGCGCTGACGCCGAAGGACATGGACGACGTGCGCACCGCAGCCAAGCTGCACGCGGACTATCTCGCGGTTTCGTTCCCGAAGTCCGGCGCCGACATGTACATGGCGAAGGAGCTGCTGCGCGCGGCCGGCGGCAAGGCGATGCTGATCGCCAAGATCGAGCGCGCGGAGGCCGTCACCGAGGCAGCGCTGCTCGACATCATGCACGCCTGCGACGGCATCATGGTCGCGCGCGGCGACCTGGCGGTGGAGGTCGGCGACGCCTCGGTCCCGGCGCTGCAGAAGAAGATGATCCGCCTCGCCCGCGAGCACAACAAGCTCACCATCACCGCCACGCAGATGATGGAGTCGATGATCGACAGCCCGGTGCCGACCCGTGCCGAGGTGTCGGACGTGGCGAACGCGGTGCTCGACGGCACCGACGCCGTGATGCTCTCGGCCGAGTCGGCGAGCGGCAAGTACCCTGTGCAGACGATCGAGGCGATGCACCGCATCTGCCTCGAGGCCGAGGCGACGCAGCCGGTCAACCTCGACCAGGATTTCTTCGACCGCGTCTTTTCGCGCGTCGACCAGTCGATCGCGATGGCGGCGCTGTTCACCGCCTTCCACCTCAAGGTCAAGGCGATCGCCTCGCTCACCGAATCGGGCTCCACCGCGCTGTGGATGTCGCGCCTGAACTGCGGCGTGCCGATCTACGCGCTGACCTCGCAGACCCACACGCGTTACCGCTGCGCCTTGTTCCGCGACGTCTACCCGCTGATCGTGGAGTACGCCGGCCACGACCGCGAGGAGCTGCTGGCCGAGGCGGAGACCGTGCTGGTCGACCAGGGCGTGGTGAAGCAGGGCGACCTGATCGTGCTGACCATCGGCGAGCCGATCGGCAAACCGGGTGGAACGAACACAATGAAGATCGTGCGGGTAGGCGAACATCTCAAAGGCTAAGGAGGGAAACGATGGCTGCAATCACTCCGAACGTGGCAGAGCACGCCAAGCTGCCGCCGATGGCCTCGCGCTTCGTCGACGTCGCGACGCTGCCGTGGCAGAAGACGATCTACGAAGGCGTCGAGGCGAAGACCCTGTTGCTCGAGCGCTCGAGCGGCCTGCTCACGGTGCTGCTGAAGATGGCGCCCGGCGCGAAGCTGCCCGATCACGAGCACGTCCTCATCGAGCAGACCTGGGTGCTTGAGGGCAGCCTCGAGTGCGGAGAAGGCGTGTGCCGCGCCGGGCAGTTCGTCTGGCGTCCCGCCGGCAGTCGCCACCAGGCCTGGGCCGGTGCCGACGGCGGCCTGATGATCGCCATGTTCCAGATTCCGAACCGCTTCTACGAGAAGGACGGGCGCGAGATCGACTTTCTCGGCAACGACTGGAAGAAATCCTGGGGCGAGGCCCACGAGCGGCTCGAAACGACCAAGATATAGCCGATCAAATGGCCGCCAAGAAGCTTCCACCCAAGGCGCCCGCCCGGGAGCACAGCGTTCCCTGGTTCTGGCCCTTCGCCGCCGCGATCGAGCTGGAAGAAGAAGGTATGAAGCTCTACCGGCAGAACCTCGAGTTTCTCGCCGAGGCAGGCGAGCTCGCGGCCCCGCCCGAGTCGAAGTGGGCCACGCCCAACCGCGTCGTGCTCGACCTGGACAGCATGCGCCTGCGCGAATTCGGCGCCTCCGGCGGCGTGCCGGTGCTGGTCGATGCGCCCTACGCCGGCCACAGCTCGTCGATCGCCGATTACGCCAAGGGCCAGAGCCTGGTCGAGACCCTGCTCGCGGCCGGCCTCGGGCGCGTGCTGGCGACCGACTGGAAGCCCGCCACCGCGGAGATGCGCGACTTCGACATCGACAAGTATCTGGCCGAGATCAACGTTGCGGTCGACGAGCTGGGCGGCGCCGTGCATCTGGTCGGCCTGTGCCAGGGCGGGTGGATGAGCGCGATGTACGCGGCGCGCTTCCCGCACAAGGTGAAGAGCCTGGTGCTGGCCGGGGCGCCGATCGACACCGACGCCGGCGACGGGCCGATCAAGAAGATCGCGCACAGCCTGCCGATGAGCTTCTACCAGGAGCTGGTGCAGGGCGGCGGCGGACGGATGATGGGCAAGTACATGCTCGCCGGCTGGAAGAGCATGCATCCCGAGCAGCAGTACGTCGACAAGTACCTCGATCTCTATCGGCACATCGAGGACAAGTGCTACATCAAGCGCACCGAGCAGTTCGAGCGCTGGTACGAGAACCCGATCGACCTGCCGGGGCGTTATTACCTGCAGGCGATCCAGCTGCTGTTCAAGGAGAACCGGCTGGCGAAAGGCGAGTTCGTCGCGCTCGGGCGCAGGCTCGACCTGAAGGCCATCGGCGTTCCGCTCTACCTGCTCGCGGGTGAGCAGGACGACATCACCACCAAAGAGCAGGTGTTCAATGCCGCCGCGCTTGTCGGCACTCCCGGTCGCGACGTGGTGAAGAAACTCGTGCCAGGCGGGCACATCGGCCTGTTCATGGGCGCACGCACACTGGCTGAGGCCTGGCCCGAAATCGGCGCCTGGATCGCGGCTCAGGATCGAAGCGCGATCGCTTAGCCGGCGGCGTAAGCGACGCGACAGGCGGCCTGTCGTGGCTACGATGGTGCTGCCTTAGGGGCGGCGTGATTTTGACTCAGGTCAAGGCGCTGCATGCGCACGGGTATTGAATGGACGTGCATCCACGCCGTGCGCGCGCGGCATCCCGCTGCGCAGGAGGTCAACCGTGCCCACCCGGTATCGCTACATCCGCTTCTTCAACGAAATCGGTATCGACGACGTGCCCTCGGTCGGCGGCAAGAACGCCTCCCTGGGCGAGATGTACCGCGAGCTGACGCCGCAGGGCGTGCGGGTGCCGAACGGGTTCGCGATCACCGCCCAGGCCTACCGCTACGTGCTGGAGCAGGCGGGAATCGGCGCGCGCCTGAGACAGGCGCTTGAAGGGTTGCGGCCCGACGACATGGAGGACCTCGCGCGGCGCGGCAAGCAGGCGCGCGACCTCGTGTACGGCGCGCCCCTGCCGGACGATCTGCGGGGCGAAATCCTGCGCGGCTACCGAACGTTGCAGGAGGAATACGGTCCCAGTCTCAGTGTGGCGGTGCGCTCTTCGGCCACCGCCGAGGACCTGCCGGACGTGAGCTTTGCCGGCGCACACGAGACCTTTCTCAACGTGCAGGGCGACGAACCGCTGCTCGACGCCTGCAGGCGCTGTTTCGCGAGCCTGTTCACCGACCGCGCCATCCACTACCGCATCGACCAGGGCTTCGACCACTTCAAGGTGGCGCTTTCGATCGGCGTGATGAAGATGGTGCGATCGGATCTTTCGGCAAGCGGCGTCATCTTCAGCCTCGACACCGAATCGGGATTTCGCGACGTGGTGTTCATCACCGGCGCCTACGGGCTGGGGGAGAACGTGGTGCAGGGTGCGGTCGATCCCGACGAATTCTACGTCTTCAAGCCGACCTTCGAGGCCGGCCGGCGCGCGGTGCTGCGCCGCAGCCTGGGTAGCAAGAAGATCAAGATGGTCTATGCGCAAGGCGGCTCCCGCAACACCACGCGCAACGTACCGACCGCGGAGGCCGAGCGCGAGCGCTTCTGCGTCAGCGACGCGGAGGCGCTGACCCTCGCCGACTACGCCATCAAGGTCGAGAAGCATTACAGCGCCAAGGCCGGCAAACCCCGACCGATGGACATGGAGTGGGCCAAGGACGGGCACGACGGGCAGCTCTACATGGTGCAGGCGCGACCCGAAACGGTCGCCTCACAGAAACGGGGCAGCACGCTGGAAATCTACGCCCTCAAGGGCACGGGTGAAGTGCTGAGCTCGGGGCGGTCAGTGGGGGAGAGGATCGTCAGTGGCGTGGTGCGCGTCATCCCCAACGTCGCGCAGCTGGCGGAGTTCCGACCGGGCGAGGTGCTGGTGACCGACACCACCACCCCGGATTGGGAGCCGGTGATGAAGACCGCGGGCGCGGTGGTCACCAACCGCGGCGGGCGCACCTGTCACGCGGCGATCGTGGCGCGCGAGCTCGGCATCCCCGCTATCGTGGGCGCGGACAACGCGACGACGGCGCTCAAGAGCGGCGAGACGGTGACGGTGTCCTGCGCCGAGGGCGACGTCGGCCGGATTTACCGCGGCAAAGTGCCGTTCGAGGTGCAGCGCACCGACCTCGAAGGGCTGGAGCGCCCGGCCACGCACATCATGATCAACCTCGGCAATCCCGAGCTCGCGTTCAAGACCAGCTTCTTGCCCAACGACGGCATCGGCCTGGCGCGCATGGAGTTCATCGTCAGCGAATCGATCAAGGTGCACCCGATGGCGCTGGTGCATCCGGAGAAGGTCGCCGACGCCGCCGAGCGCGCCACGATCGCGCGCCTGTGCCGCGGCTACGCCAAGCCCGCCGACTTCTTCATCGAGCGCCTGGCCGAGGGCGTCGGCACCATCGCCGCCGCGTTCTATCCGAAGCCGGTGATCGTGCGCATGTCCGATTTCAAGAGCAACGAGTACGCCGCTCTCGTCGGCGGGCGCGCCTTCGAGCCGGTCGAGGGCAATCCGATGATCGGCTTTCGCGGCGCTTCGCGCTACACGCACCCGGCCTACGCGGAGGGCTTCGCCCTCGAGTGCGCGGCGATGCGCCGGGTGCGCGAGGTGATGGGACTGACCAATCTGAAGCTGATGATTCCGTTCTGCCGCCGCGTGGGGGAAGCCGAGAGCGTGCTCAAGGCGATGGCCGAGCAGGGGCTCGCGCGCGGCAGGGACGGCCTGGAGATCTACGTCATGTGCGAGATTCCCAACAACGTCATCCAGATCGACGCCTTCGCCAGGCTGTTCGACGGCTTTTCGATCGGCTCGAACGACCTAACCCAGCTCACGCTTGGGGTCGACCGCGACTCGGAAATCGTCGCCTTCGACTACGACGAGCGCGACGCGGGCGTGATGGAGATGATCCGGCTCGCGGTCGAAGGCTGCCGCCGCAACCGGCGCCACTCCGGCCTGTGCGGCCAGGCGCCCTCCGACTATCCCGAGATGGCGCAGTTCCTGGTCGAGATCGGCATCGACTCGATGAGCCTGAACCCCGACGCGGTGCTGAAGACGACCATGAGCGTGCTCGAGCTCGAAAGGCGGCTGGGGCGCGCGCCGCGCGGGTCAGCCGACTAACGGCCGCGAGCGAAAATGTACTCCGGCTGACAAAGAGGAAGGACCCGCCGTGACACCTACTGCCAAGTCCGCGTCTTCGACCGCCGCGCCGCGCGCGCCGGCCGCAGGCCTGAAGACCGACGACTACGCCCGCCAACCGGTAGCCGAAACGCTCAAGCGGCTCGAGGTCGCGGCGGACAAGGGGCTGGGCGCCGAGCAAGTACGCGAGCGACTCGCGCGCTACGGCCACAACGAGATCCAGGAGAAGGAAGAGCCGCTCTGGCATCGCGTCTTCCGCCGTTTCTGGGGACCGATCCCCTGGATGATCGAGGCCGCGGCGATCCTCTCGGCGGTGGTGCAGAAGTGGGACGACTTCGCGATTATCAGCGTGATGCTGCTGGTCAACGCGGGGCTCGACTTCTTCCAGGAGCACCGCGCGCTGAACGCGCTGAAGGCCCTCAAGCAGAGGCTCGCGAACGAGGTCACGGTGCTGCGCGAGGGCGCCTACAAGACCGTTCCGGCGCGCGAGCTGGTGCCCGGCGACATCGTCAGGCTGCGCCTCGGCAACGTCGTGCCGGCGGACGTGCAGCTGCTCGAGGGCGACTACCTGAGCGTCGACCAGTCCGCGCTCACCGGAGAGTCGCTGCCGGTGAACAAGAAGGCCGGCGAGGCGGCCTACGCCAACACCATCGTCAAGCAGGGCGAGATGCTGGCCGTCGTGGTCAATACCGGAACCGCCACCAATTTCCACACGGTGGTCGCCCTGGTGGCCAAGGCGTCGATAGAGGAGCAGAGCCACTTCCAGAAGATGGTGATCCGGATCGGCGACTACCTCATCCTGATCACGGTCGCATTGGTGGTGCTGATCGTCATGGTGGCGCTGTTCCGGCACGAGCCGTTCCTGGAAATCGCGCGCTTCGCCCTGGTGCTCACGGTGGCGGCGATACCGGTCGCGCTGCCCGCGGTGCTGTCGGTGACGCTCGCGGTGGGGGCCGTGAACCTCGCACGCCGGCAGGCGATCGTCAGCCGCCTGACCGCGATCGAGGAGCTGGCCGGAGTCGACGTCTTCTGCTCGGACAAGACGGGCACCCTGACCAAGAACGAGATGCACGTCGCCGAGCCGGTCGCGCTCGGAAGGCACGAGGAGCGCGAGCTGTTCCTCGTCGCGGTGCTCGCCTCGCGGCTCGAGAACCGCGATCCGATCGAGCTGCCGATCTTCGATTATGCGGAGAAGCAGTTTCCCGACCTCGACTGGAAGAGCTACCGCCAGGCGGCATTCACTCCGTTCGATCCGGTGCGCAAGCGCACCGAGGCCCAGATCGAAAAGGCGGGCGACCGCTTCACCGCGGTAAAGGGCGCGGCGCAGGTGCTGCTCGGCATGGCGGAGGTCGAGGATGAAAAGGCGGATGAAATTCGCAAGAAAGTCGACGCGCTCGCCTCCAAGGGCTATCGCACGCTCGCGGTCGGACGCAAGACGGGAGAGGGCGCGCTCGACCTCCTAGGCCTGATTCCGCTTTACGACCCGCCGCGCGACGATTCCGAGCAGGTACTCCAGGAAATGCGCGATCACGGCGTGGACGTCAAGATGGTGACCGGCGACAACTCCGCCATCGCGCGCGAGATCGGCCGCATCCTGGGGCTCAAGCAGCGCACCATGACCTCGGGGCAGCTCTCGGGCAGCTCGAGCAACGAGCTGCTCGAGCTCGCCGCGGTGCTCTCGGCCGCGATCTACCAGCACCTCAAGCCCGAGGTCTCGCCCAAGGACGCGCGGCGCTTCGCCGACGAGGTGATGCAGGGCGTGCGTGCCATGTACGACACTTCGTTGCTCGAGCGCGAGTTCCTGCACACGCACGAATCGGCGATCGTCGAGATGATCGAATCGGTAAACATCTTCGCGGAGGTCGTGCCCGAGGACAAATACCGCATCGTCGACACGCTGCAAAAGGGCGGCCACATCGTCGCCATGACGGGCGACGGCGTGAACGATGCGCCCGCGCTCAAGAAGGCCGACTGCGGGATCGCGGTTTCCAACGCCACCGACGCGGCGCGCGCCGCGGCCGACATCGTGCTCACGGCGCCGGGGCTGGACGTCATCAACGAGGCGGTCAAGCAGGCGCGCATCACGTTCGAGCGCATGAAAAGCTACGCGATCTACCGCATCGCGGAGACCGTGCGGGTGATTCTGTTCATGACGGCGAGCATCGTGCTGTTCAACTTCTACCCGGTGACTGCGCTGATGATCATCCTGCTCGCGCTGCTGAACGACATTCCGATCCTCACCATCGCCTACGACCGGACGAAGGTGCAGAAGCGGCCGGTGCGCTGGAACATGAGCGAGCTCTTGACGGTATCCACCATGCTGGGCGCCATCGGCGTGGTCGCTTCGTTCGGCCTGTTCTACATCCTGGTCGAAATGAAGCTGCCGAGCGGCGTGGTCCAGTCGCTCATCTTCCTCAAGCTGGTGGTGGCCGGCCACGCCACGATCTTCCTCACGCGAACCGATGACTGGTTCTGGAAGCGGCCCTTCCCCTCGGCGTTGCTGCTGCACGCGAGTTTCTGGTCGGCGGCGCTCGCCACCCTGATCGTCGTGTATGGCGTATTGGTCACCGCGGTGGGCTGGCAGGACGCGCTCTGGATCTGGGGCTACGCGCTCGCCTGGGTCGTGGCAAACGACGCGGTCAAAGTCTGGACCTTGCGAAGAGTGCGGGCGCGCGCTTTGAGCGGCGACGCGCGGGGCTAAGCTGCGGACTGTACGCGCCGGCCTTCGTACAGATCCCGCCCGGCGACCAGGGCGCGAATCTTGCCGTCGGCGATGCTCCTCTTGAGCATCCAGAATCCGCAGTCGGGGTGGACGTAGCGCACGCGTCCCGACCCCAGCATCTTCTCGGCGCGCTCGATCGCGCGCGCAACCTCCTCGGCGCTCTCCACTTCGGTGCGCTTGATGTCGATTACGCCGACGCCCATGCCGATCTCGGGCCGCAAGTCCCTGAACACCGCGAGCTCCTCGGGCGGCCGGTGCGCGCACTCCATGACGATGTGATCCGCGTGCAGCGAATTGAGGTAATCCAGCAGCTTGCCCCAGGCGCCGCGCTGCACTGATTGGCCGCCGTAGTTGCCGAAGCACAGGTGCACTGCGCCTTTCGCGCCCTTCGGCACCGCATCGAGCACGCGGTTGATCGCCGATGCCGCCCACTCCCATTCCTCGGGGTGTCCGGGCAGGTTGGCCTCGTCCAGCTGCACCACGTCCGCGTCGAGGTGGCCCACCTGGGCCGCCAGCGCGTCGCCGATCGCGCACGCGAGCGCGGCGAGGTCGCCGTAGTGCGTGTCCAGCAGCGTCTTGGCGAGCATGTGCGGCCCGGTGACGGTGAACTTCAGGGGCCGCGAAGCGAGGTTGTGGGCGCGGCTGCAAGCGAGGGGCAGGTCGAGCGTGCCGGGACCTACCGGGCCGTCGACGACTCCCGGCGGACGGGTCCGGAATCGCATACCATGCTTCTCGCGGTAACCCAGCAGCTCGTCGAACGTGAGCCGCGTTCGCACGCCGTCCATCGGCTGAACGAAGTACTCGATCATGCCGTTGGTCTCGGGGTGGTTGACGTCGAAGCGATACAGTTCGCCATCGCACACCAGGTCCAGGCCCGTCTGCTGCTGCGTGTCGAGCACGACGCGCGTGGCGTCGAGCAGCGCCTGCTCGGAGGGCAGGGCGACCAGCCAGTCCGGAATCGGGTAGGAGCCGACGACGGTCGTCTTGATGCGCGGCTCAGCCATCGGATCGCGCGCCGCGACTCATTTCGGCATCTTGATCGACTTGTCGAGGAACTGGTTGGTGTAGACGGTCTTCACGTCGTACGGCTCGTCGATGCCGATGTATTGCTTGACCAGCTCGTAGTCGGATTTCATGCGTGCGGGGTCGTGGTAGCCGAGCGCTACCGTGCGCGAGTACTTGTCGCTCATCAGCACCTCGACCTCGCCCCAGTTTTCCATCTCGTTGTCGAACTTCAGCGCGCCGTTGGCCTCGACCAGGGCGTCGATGCAGGGCTTCGGATTCTCGACGCAGGCATGGAAGGCGCGCTGGGTGACCTTCACGAATTTCCCGATCAGCGCCTTGTGCTTCTTGAGGAACGCTCCGTTCACGACCACCGAGTTGCCGTATGGGTTCACGCCCACCTCGCGCCAAGCGAGAAAGCCCATGTCGTCCCCCAGCACGCGCTTGAAGATGTGGTGCAGGTTGTAGAACGAGGTCGTAATGTCGATCGAGTGTGCCTTGAGCGCGGCGAGCTTGGCGTTAGGGTCGACGTTTACCCAGGTGACCGAATCCGGATCGACGTCGTTCGCCTTGGCGATCGCCGGCCACATCGGGCGCGCGGCGTCCGCCGCCGGATTGCCGATCTTCTTGCCGGGAAAATCCTTGATGCCCGTGATGCCGGAGCTCTTGAGCCAGTAGAAGCCCTGCGGCGAGTTGGCGTACACGTTGTAGACCGCGACCAAATCGGCGCCCTTGCCCTTGGCCAGCAGCGCCGTGCCCATGTCCGCCAGTCCGATCGGGTTTGCGCCTGCCCCGACGCGCCGCGCCGCAAGCATCGAGCCTTTGCCCGGTTCGAGATTGAGGTCCACGCCCGCGTCTTCGTACCAGCCCATTTTTTTGGCGTAGTAGTACGGCGCATGATCCCCGCCCGGCACCCAGTTCAGGATGAAATCGAGCTCTTCAGCCGCCATCGCGGGCGAGGCGGCGAAGCCGAGTGCCGCAAACGCGGCGGCCAGGACGGTGCGGGATAGCATGGCGTTCTCCTCCGGTTGAACTGCGTCGCCGATGGTATCGGCAGCGCGGGCGCAATGTCAACGAGCGCGCGTTGACGTCGAGTAAGGACTGGGCTAAGTTAACCAGGCGGTTACTTCGCTACATTTCCCCCGGAGGCGGCGCATGGATCGATCGAATGACACGGCGCAACGCTATGTGCTTGCGGTGCTCGCGCACGTGGCGCTGGTCGCCGCCTGGTACCTGTTCGTCAAGATCGGCAACGTGCCCAAGTTCGTCATGCCGTCGCCGGGAGACACTTTCGCGGCGGCGTTCGCGGGCAACTACAGCTGGTGGACCAACACGGCAGTCACCGCGACCGAGATCTACGCCGGCTATTTCCTCGCGCTGCTGGTCGGGGTCGGGTTGGCGCTGATCTTCACCTGGTCGAAGTCGCTCGAAGCCTTCTTCATGCCGCTGCTGGTGTCGCTCAACATGATCCCGAAGGTGGCGCTCGGGCCTTTGATCATCGTCTGGTTCAAGTACGGGATCCTGCCCAACTCCATGATGGCGTTCTCCATCTGCGTTTTTCCCATTCTGCTCACCACCGCGCGCGGCCTGCGCGAAATCGAGCCCGAGCTGCTCGACCTCGTGCGTTCGCTCAGGGGCTCGCGCTGGCAGCTGTTCAGCAAGATCCAGCTGCCCGGCGCGCTGCCCTACATCTTCTCGGGGATGAAGGTGGGTGCGATCCTCGCGGTGGCCGGCGCGATCGTGGGCGAGTTTCTGGGTTCCGACAAGGGACTCGGCTACCTGATGCTGCAGGTGCAGGTGACGCTGGATACGCCTGCCATGTTCATGGCCGTGCTCATGATCACCCTTCTCGGCATGCTTCTGTACGGCCTGGTGCTCCTGCTCGAGCGGCTGCTGGTCGTGAAGGACGCGCGGGTCGCCTGATGGTCGAGCCGTTCATTCACCTAGCCGGCGTGCGCAAAGCGTACGGCCGGGACGACCAGGCGCAGCTCGCGATCTCCGACGCGAGCTTCGACGTGCTGCCGGGCGAGCTCGTGTCCCTGGTGGGGCCGTCGGGCTGCGGCAAGTCGACGCTGCTGAAGATTCTCGCCGGACTGCTTCCGTCCGATGGCGGCGAGGTGAGGATCGGCAGCGCCGAGCATCCGTTCGACCCGACGCGCGACGTCGGCATGGTGTTCCAGGCGCCGCTGCTGCTGAAGTGGAGGCGGATTCTGGACAATGTCCTGCTGCCGGCGGAGATACTGGGCCTGCCGATGGCGCAGGCGCGCGAGCGGGCGAGCGCTCTGTTGCGGCTGGTGGGGCTGGAAGGCAACGAGCAGAAGTACCCCTATGAGCTTTCCGGCGGCATGCAGCAGCGCGCGGCGATCGCGCGGGCGCTGGTTCACGACCCGAAGCTGGTGCTGATGGACGAGCCCTTCGGCGCGCTTGACGCCCTCACGCGTGAGAAGATGAACCTGGAGCTGCTGCGGATCTGGAAGGAGTCCGGCAAGACGATCCTGTTCGTGACGCACGGCATCTCGGAGGCGGTGTTCCTCGGCACCAGAGTGGTGGTGCTTACCGCGGGGCCGGCCAAAATGGCCGACAACTTCGAGATCGATCTACCGCGTCCGCGGACCCTGGACATGAAGACCCACGCGCGCTTCGGGGAATACACGCGACGGGTCTACCGCCTGCTGGGGATGGAATGACCGCGGAGCGCGTCAACGGTGGGCGGGATCCGGAGCGCACCCGGGGCCGCATCCTGGCTGCGGCGACCGCGGAATTCGCCCGTCACGGTCTGGGCGGCGCCCGCGTGGACCGCATCGCGGCGCGAGCGGGCGCCAACAAGCGCATGCTGTACTACTATTTCCACGACAAGGAAAACCTGTTTCTCGCCGCGCTGGAGGAACGCTACGCGCATATCCGCGACGCCGAGCGCGCGCTCGACCTCGAGCACCTCGACCCGCGCGAGGCGCTGCGCAAGCTGGTCGAATTCACCTGGACCTACTACCTCGAGCACCCGGAGTTCCTCACCTTCCTGAACAGCGAAAACCTGCACAAGGGGCGGCACGTGAGGAGATCCAAGCGAGTACGCGAGATGAATTCGCCGCTTATCGAGACGCTGCGCGGCATTCTGCGCCGTGGCGAACGCGAAGGCGTTTTCCGGCGCAATGTCGACTCCGTGCAGCTCTACATCTCGATCGCCGGCGAGGGCTACTTCTATCTTTCCAACCGGTTTACGCTGTCGCGTATCTTCGGCCGCGACCTGATGTCGCCGAGAGCGCTGCGGCAGCGCTCGCGCCACATGACGGAAATGATCCTCAACGCACTGAGGTATTGAGCCGATGCGAATCGCGCTTTGCAACGAAGTGATCGCCCCGATGCCGTTCCCGGCGCAGTGCGAGTACGCCGCCAAGCTGGGTTACGACGGCCTCGAAGTGGCGCCGTACACCCTCTCGGAGGAGCCGCAGCGCATGGGTTCGGCGCAGATCGCCGCCGCGCGGACGGCTGCCGAAGATGCGGGTGTGGCGGTGACCGGACTGCACTGGCTGCTGGTGAAGCCCGCGGGCCTCTCGATCACCGCACGCGACGCGGCAGTCCGCAAGCGCACTGTTGACGCCATGCTGGCGCTGGTCGACCTGTGCGCCGAGCTGGGCGGCAGCTACCTGGTGCACGGCTCGCCGCAACAGCGCCGCATCGAGGCGGGCGACAGCCGCGAGGCCGCACTGGCGCGCGCCAGCGAGTGCTTCGCGCAGGCGGCCGAGCGCGCCGCCAAGGCGGGAGTGCTGTACTGCATCGAGCCGCTGGCGGCGGACGCGACGCCGCTCATCAATACGCTCGCGCAGGCCGCCGCGATCGTGAAGCAGATCGGCAATCCCGCATTGCGTTCGATGCTCGATTGCAGCGCCGCGGGGCGCAGCGAATCGGAGCCGCTCGAAGCGCTGGTCGAGCGCTGGCTCCCGCCGGGCATGATCGCGCACGTACAGGTGAACGACCGCAACCGGCGCGGCCCGGGGCAGGGCGAGCAGCGTTTCGCGCCGTTGTTCGCCGCGCTGCTGCGCAACGGCTATCCCGGCGACGTCGCGGTCGAGCCTTTCGACTATGTGCCCGACGGGCCGGGCGCGGCGGCGCGCGCAGTCGGCTACATCCGCGGCATTCTCGAGGCGCTCGGGCAGCAATGAGCGCGCCGCGCTTCACGGTGGATACAATCGATCTGTTCGAGCGGCGGGTCCGGCTGCGCATGCCGTTCCGCTTCGGGGTGGTGACGCTGACGGCGGCGCCGCAGGCCTACGTGCGCGCGTCCATCCGGCTCGGCGACGGCAGGCGGGACGAGGGCGCGGCGGCGGAAATGATGGCGCCCAAGTGGTTCGACAAGAGCCCCGCTCTGTCCGACGAGGACAATATCGAGCAGCTGCGCGGCTCGCTGGCGATCGCGCGCGAGGCCTATCTGGCGGGCGGCGTCAACACGGCCTGCGGGCACTGGCGCGAGAACTACGCGCCGCAGATCGCCCGCGGCGCGCGGCACGGCCTGAACAGCCTCACGGCGTGCTACGGCCCGGCGCTCATCGACCGCGCGCTGCTCGACGCCCTGTGCCGGGCGCTGGGCGTGTCGTTCTACCGCGCGATGAGCTCGAACCTGCCCGGGGTCGAAGCGCCGGGCCTGGACATGACCGGTTTTCTGTCGGGGCTCGCGCCGCAGTCGGAAATTGCCGCGCGGCATACGGTGGGCCTGGCCGACCCGATCACGGCCGGCGAGCTGCGAGAGCGGGTGAACGACGGCTTGCCGGAGACGCTGGAGGAGGTGGTGGCGCGCTACGGCCACCGCTATTTCAAGCTCAAGGTGGACGGCGATCCTCGCGCCGCGGTGGAGCGGCTCGCCGCGATCGCCGCCGTGCTCGACTGCAGCCGGGCGCCTTACCATGCGACGCTCGACGGCAACGAGCAATATGCAGACGTGGACGGCGCGCTCGAGCTGTGGCGGCGCGTCGTCGAGGCGCCGCGCCTGGCGCGGCTCGCCCGCAGCATCCTGTTCATCGAGCAGCCGATCCGGCGCCATAACGCGCTCGAGCGCGATATCTCGCTGCTCGCGCGCGAGATTCCGGTCATCATCGACGAGTCGGACGATTCGCTCGAAGCCTTCCCGCAGGCGCGCGCGCTCGGCTACTCGGGTGTGTCTTCGAAGACCTGCAAGGGCCTCTACAAGTCGCTCATCAACGCCGCGCGCTGCGCGCGGTGGAACCGGGAGCGGGGCGACGAGCGGCATTTCATGAGCGGCGAGGACCTGACCGTGCAGCCGGGCCTCGCGTTGCAGCAGGATCTGGCGCTCGTGTCGCTGCTCGGCATCCGGCACGTCGAGCGCAACGGTCATCATTACGTCAACGGCATGGCGGCCGTGCCCGAGCGCGAGCAAGGCGCCTTCCTGGCTGCCCACCCGGACTTGTACGAAAGGAGCCACGGCGCCGTGCGCCCGGCGATCCGGGACGGGACGATGGCGATCGGCAGCCTGGACTGCCCGGGATACGCCAGCGGCGCGACGCCCGACTGGAGCGCACTCGACAAGATGGAAACTCGAAAGGAAGCCGCATGAAGCAGAAGCGCATCGGAATCATCATGAACGGTGTCACCGGCCGCATGGGTACCAACCAGCACCTGGTGCGCTCGATCCTAGAGATCCGGAATCAGGGCGGAGTGCCGCTCGCGGACGGCACGCGGCTGGTGCCTGATCCGATCCTGGTCGGGCGCGACGCCGCCAAGCTCGAGCAGCTCGCGCGCGCGCACGGGCTGGAGCGCTGGACCACCGATCTAGACCGGGCGCTGGCGGACAGGCACGACACGGTGTTTTTCGACTCCGCGTCGACCAAGTTGCGCCCGACGCTGCTCAAGCGCGCGATCGCGGCCGGCAAGCACGTGTACTGCGAAAAGCCGGTCGCGACGAATCTGGCGGAAGCGATGGGCCTGTACCGGGCGGCGAAAAAGGCGGGAGTGAAGCACGGCGTGGTGCAGGACAAGCTCTGGCTGCCGGGCCTGCTGAAGCTCAGGATGCTGCGCGACAGCGGCTTCTTCGGCAGGATCCTGTCGGTGCGGGGAGAGTTCGGCTACTGGGTGTTCGAGGGCGACTGGCAGCCCGCGCAGCGGCCGTCCTGGAACTACAAGAAGGGCGAGGGCGGCGGCATCATCCTGGACATGCTGTGCCACTGGCGCTACGTGATCGACAACCTTTTCGGCCGAGTCAGAGCCGTGTCATGCCTCGGCGCGACCCATATTCCGCAGCGCTGGGACGAAAACGGGAGGAAGTACGGGGCGAGCGCCGACGATGCGGCCTACGCCACGTTCCAGCTCGAGGGCGGCGCGGTCGCGCATTTCAACAGCTCGTGGTGCGTGCGCGTGCGGCGCGACGACCTGCTCACGCTGCAGGTGGACGGCACGCACGGCTCGGCGGTGGCGGGCCTCAGGCGGTGTGTCACGCAGGCGCGCGTCAACACGCCGAAACCGGTCTGGAATCCCGACATCGCCCAGCCGATCGACTTCTACTCCGGCTGGCAGGAAGTGCCCGACAATCTGCCCGCGGACAACGCCTTCAAGGTGCAATGGGACCTGTTTCTCAGGCACGTCGCGGGCGAGAGCGATTTTCGCTGGGGGCTGCTCGAGGGCGCGAAGGGCGTGCAGCTCGCCGAGCTGGGCCTGAAGAGCTGGCGCAGCCGCAAATGGCTCGACGTTCCGGAGCTGAAGGCATGAAGCGAGACGTCATC
>Ga0315556_1000040_pt1 | contig 57756 bp, 52 predicted proteins | sample SalMarSW160310MG_FD_202112 | JGI IMG/M metagenome (GOLD analysis project Ga0315556, IMG submission 202112) | Salt marsh sediment microbial communities from the Plum Island Ecosystem LTER, Massachusetts, United States - Salt Marsh Sediment SW1603-10 ...
CCCAGACTGCGCTGCGGTGGGTTTACCTCGCGTGCCAGCAGGATGATGCCGGCACAGGTCGCGAGCACCGGCAGTCCGTCCGCGATCCGGGCGCGCAGGCTGTCGGTCATACCTCCCCTGTCGAGCAGGTTGAGCATGGTGGTCGACTCGCCGCCGGGAAGTATGAGCGCGTCGACCTCCGCGAGCTCGGCGGCCGTTCGCACCGGCGTGGCCGTGCCGCCGGCGCGGGCGAGTGCCGCGGCGTGCGCCTGCCAGTCTCCCTGCAGGGCAAGCACGCCGATTCGCATCACCACCCCCGGCGCGAGAGCATCTCCTCGGGCGACAGCGAGCCGATGTCGAGCCCCGGCATGGGCTCGCCGAGGCCGGCGGAGATCTCCGCCAGCTTCGCTGGATCCTGCCAGTGCGTGACGGCCTGGACGATGGCCTGCGCGCGGCTGGCGGGGTCGGCGGACTTGAAGATGCCGGAGCCGACAAACACCGTCTCGGCGCCAAGCATCATGCACAACGCTGCATCGGCCGGCGTCGCAACGCCCCCAGCGGCGAAATTCGGCACCGGCAGGCGGCCGTGCTCGGCGACGAACAGTACCAGCTCGAACGGCGCCTGCAGCTCCTTCGCCTGGGCCATCAGCTCATGCTCGTCGAGGATCGTGAGGACCCTGATCCCGCGCTGAACAGCTCGCAGGTGGCGAACCGCCTCGACGATGTTGCCCGACCCGGCCTCACCCTTGGTGCGGATCATCGCTGCGCCTTCGCCGACGCGGCGCAGCGCCTCACCGAGGTTGCGGCAACCGCACACGAACGGAACCTTGAACGGGTGCTTGAAGACGTGGTTCTCCTCGTCCGCCGGGGTCAAGACCTCGCTCTCGTCGATGAAGTCAACCTCCAGGGCTTCCAGCACCTTGGCCTCGGCGACGTGACCGATCCGGCACTTTGCCATCACCGGAATCGACACCGTCTTCTGGATCTCTCGGATCTTCTCGACCGGCGCCATTCTGGCGACGCCGCCCTCAGCACGGATATCCGCCGGCACCCGCTCCAGCGCCATCACCGCAGCCGCCCCGGCGTCCTCCGCGATCTTCGCCTGCTCCGCGTTCGTCACGTCCATGATGACGCCGCCCTTGAGCATCTCCGCGAGACCGACCTTGACGCGGTATTGGGGATCGTTCAAGTCCATCTCTCGTCCTCCCTCGGGCCACCGAAGCCGCCCGGCGCCATTGTACACACCGGCGCCGCTGAGTGGGGCCTGCGACCGGTTCGCCGGCAGGCGTGCCGAGCTCAGGTCCCGGGCTCGTCGCGCGTTTCCACCCGGTCCCGCAGGCGCAGCAAGCCGAAGGCGTTGATGACCAGATGTGCGGATGCTGCGGCGGGGTAGCCGCCGTGCTCGAACACCACGCCGAGAGCGAGGCCGAGGACGAACGCCAGTACCGGCCACAGCCACAGCCGCCGGTCCGGCACGATGTGCAGGAGCCCGAACACCATCGCCGCCGCCACCAAGCCGAGTAGCGGTTGCAGCAGAGCGCGGGCCAGGGCTTCCTCGGCCAGGCCGGAGAGGACGGCGATAGCCACCGCATCCGACTTGCTCCACCCGACCACCAGGTTGCGCTGCCACGACTCCAGGCGGCGCAGCGGCGGCAGCCGCTGGAGCAGCCACAGCGTGAGCGCCATGGCAATGCCGGCCGCGACACCGATTCCGACGCTCACGGCGAGGCCGCCGCGTGGGACGAGGCCGGCGATCGGGCTGCCGTCGCGGAGACCGAGGCCGATGATCGCCACGACGGCCACAATCCCTTCCTGATGCGCGACGAGGCGCGACGAGATGCGGGGCGGCCCCGACCGCTCACCGCCGGGCGGATGATCCTCAGGCGTCTGCGACGTCATCCGTCTCGGTCGTGTCGACCTCGGCTTCGGGCGCCGCTTCCTCGGCCCCGTTCGCCTCGACGCCGTCCTCTTCGCCCTCGACCAGCTTGGCGAGCGCCACCAGCCGGTCCCCCTCGGCAAGCCGGATCAGGTGCACGCCCTGGGTTGCGCGGCCGCTGCGCCGGATCTCGTCGACATGGATCCGAATCAGCATGCCGCCCTCCGTCACCAGCAGCGCCTGATCGCCCTCTTCGACATGGCGGATCCCGGCCACGTTGCCGTTCCGCTCGGTCAGCTTGACCAGCGTGATGCCGTAGCCGCCGCGCTGCTGCAGCCTGAACTCGGTGACTGGCGTCCGCTTGCCGAAGCCGAGGTCGGTGACGACCAGGATGTCGCCGGCGTCCGCAGGATCAAAGGTCGCGACCTCCTCCACCCAGTCGCCCTTGCGGAGGTTGACGCCGCGGACCCCGGCCGAGACGCGGCCCATCGCTCGGGCATCGGTCTCGGCAAAGCGGATGCCGATTCCGTGATGGGTGCCCATGAAGACGTGGCTGTCGCCGTGGGTGAGGTGGACCGACAGCAGGTCGTCGCCGTCGTTGATGGTGACGGCGCGGATGCCGGTGGAGCGGATGTTGGCGTACTCGCTGAGGCGAGTTCGCTTGACCCGTCCGAGGCGGGTCGCGAACAGCAGGAAGGCGTCCTCCTCCTCGGCGAAATCGCGCACCGCCAGCAGTGCAGCGACGAGCTCCCCCTTGTCGACCGGCAGCAGGTTGACGAGGGCGCGGCCGCGAGCGTTCGGCGCAACCTCGGGCAGCTCGTGGACCTTGCGCGCGAACACTCTCCCCGCCGACGTGAAGAAGAGAACCGCGGCGTGCGTCGAGGCCACGAACAGGTGCGCAACGACGTCCTCTTCCTTAGTGGTCATTCCTCGCCGGCCGCGACCGCCGCGCCGCTGGGCACGGTAGGTCGACAGCGCCGACCGCTTGATGTAGCCGCCGCGGCTGACGGTGACGACCATCTCCTCCTCGGCGATCAAATCCTCGATGGACAGGTCGGTGGCGTCGTTGACGATCTCGGTGCGCCGCTGGTCGCCGAAGCGCGCCTTGATGTCGGTCAGCTCCTCGACGATGATGTCGAGCACCATGCTCTCGGTCCGCAGCACCTTCTCCAGGTGCGCGATGCGCTCGAGGAGCTCCTTGTACTCGGCCAGGATCTTGTCACGCTCGAGGCCGGTGAGCCGCTGCAGCCGCATGTCGAGGATCGCCTGTGCCTGCAGCTGAGAGAGCTCGAAGCGCTCCATCAGTTGATCGCGTGCCGTTGGCGGATCGGCCGCGGCACGGATCAGAGCGATCACCTCGTCGAGGTGGTCGAGCGCCTTGACCAGGCCCTCGAGGATGTGCGCCCGCTCCTTGGCCTTGTCGAGGTCAAAGCGGGTCCGCCGCACCACCACCTCCTTGCGGTGGTCGACGAAATGCTCGAGGAGCTGGCGGAGTGTGAAGACCTTCGGCTGGTTGTTCAGGACCCCGAGCAGGATGATGCCGAAGGTGCTCTGCATCTGGGTGTGCTTGTAGAGATTGTTGAGCACGACCTCCGGCACGGCGTCCCTCTTGAGCTCGATGACGAGGCGGATGCCGTCCCGGTCCGACTCGTCTCGCAGGTCGGAGATCCCCTCGATCTTCTTGTTGTGGACCAGGCCGGCGATCTGCTCGGTGAGCCGCGCCTTGTTGACCTGGTAGGGCAGCTCACGGACGATGATTGCCGTCCTCTTGCTCTTCTCCCTGTGCTCGATGACCGCTCGGGCGCGCATCTGGATGATGCCGCGGCCGCTCGAGTAGGCGTCGAGGATCCCCTTGCGGCCGTGAATGAAGCCGGCGGTCGGGAAGTCAGGGCCCGGCAGCCTGGCGAGTAGCCCGTGGAAGTCAATGTCGGGGTCGCGGATCAGTGCGATCGTGGCGTCGACGACCTCGCCGAGGTTGTGCGGCGGGATGTTGGTCGCCATGCCAACGGCGATCCCCGACGAGCCGTTGACGAGAAGGTTGGGATAACGCGCCGGCAGGATGATGGGCTCCTGCAATGAGCCGTCGTAGTTGGGCAGCCAGTCGACCGTGGCCTTGGCGATGTCGTCTCCGAGCAGCTCCTCCGCCAGCCGCGTCAGCCGGACCTCGGTGTAACGCATGGCCGCCGCGGCGTCACCGTCGATCGAGCCGAAGTTGCCCTGCCCGTCGATCAGCGTGTAGCGCATCGAGAAGTCCTGCGCCATGCGAACGATCGTGTCGTAGATCGCGGCATCGCCGTGCGGGTGGTACTTACCCATCACGTCGCCGACGATGCGCGCCGACTTCTTGAACGGCTTGGTGGCGGTGTTCCCGCCTTCCCACATGCCGTACAGGATGCGCCGGTGCACCGGCTTCAGCCCGTCCCGGATGTCGGGCAGGGCACGGCCGATGATCACCGACATGGCGTAGTCGAGGTACGACCGCTTGAGCTCTTCTTCGATGGCGATCGGCTTGTGGTCGCCGTCGCCCTGGAGTCGGTATGGCGTCATCTCAGATGTCCAGGTTCCTGGCCTCGAGGGCGTTGGATTGGATGAAGTCGCGGCGCGGCTCAACCGCGTCGCCCATCAGGATCGTGAACAGCTCATCGGCCGCGGCCGCGTCCTCGACCGTGACCTGCAGCAGCCGGCGCGACCCGGGATCCATCGTAGTCTCCCACAGCTGGTGCGGATTCATCTCACCGAGTCCCTTGTAGCGCTGGATGTTGAGACCCTTCTTGGCGACCTCGTAAATGCGGCCGACGAGGTCGCGCAGGGAGGCGAACGTCTCGCGGTCGCCGTTGCGCTCGAGATGGTAGGGACCGACCCGCAGTGGCATGATCTGCGGCAGCAGCTGCTCGAGCTGGCGGAAGTGCCAGGTCTGCGTCAGATCGCGACCCGCCCGGACCTCCCACGTCCGCCCATTGCGGCCGGCTAGGCAAACCACCTCCCATGAGCCGTGTTCCTCGTCCTCCTCGATGTGGACGCCTTCAAGGCCGAGCTCGCTGAGCTCGGCGGCGAGAGCATCCGCGCTCGCCCGCACGGCGAGGGCGTCGCTGCCGCCGATCCCCTGGTCGAGCGCTGCGCGAACGACATCGGCCGGCCAGCCGCGACGCTCCAGGTGGTCGAGCGCCGCCAGCCACGACTGTGCGGTCAGCACCGCGGCCCGCAGGCGGCCGCCGGCCAGCTTGGTGCCGGTGGCGCCCAGGCGCAGCACGAACTCATCCTCGACGCGGTCGAGGAGAAAGCGCGACAGCTCCTCGTCGTCCTTCAGGTAGGCCTGTTCCTTCTTGCGGCTGACCTTGTACAGCGGCGGCTGGGCGATGAACAGGTGCCCGCGTTCCACCAGGCCGGCCATCTGCCGGTAAAAGAACGTGAGTAGCAACGTGCGGATGTGGGAGCCGTCGACGTCGGCATCGGTCATGATGATGATCTTGTGGTAGCGGATCTTGGCCGCATCGAACTCGTCCGTGCCGATTCCAGTGCCAAGGCACTGGATGATGGTCCGGATCTCCTCGCTCGCGAGCATGCGGTCGAAGCGCGCCTTCTCAACGTTCAGGATCTTGCCGCGAAGTGGAAGAATTGCCTGGAAGCGACGGTCTCTCCCCTGCTTCGCCGAACCGCCAGCTGAGTCGCCCTCGACCAGGAACAGCTCGGCGTGCTCGGGATCACGCTCCGAGCAGTCGGCCAGCTTGCCGGGCAGGGAAGAGCTCTCGAGCGCGCTCTTGCGCCGCGTGAGCTCGCGCGCCTTGCGGGCCGCATCTCGTGCCCGCGCGGCGTCCAGGCACTTGCCGACGATCCGCTTCGCGACCGCGGGGTTTTCCTCGAAGAACGTGGCCAGCTTGTCGTTGATAACCGATTCCACCCACCCCTTGACGTGGTTGGAGACCAGCTTGTCCTTGGTCTGGCTCGAGAATCGGGGTTCCTGCACCTTGACCGCGACCACTGCCGTCAGCCCTTCTCGGACATCTTCTCCAGACAGGTTTTCCTTCATCCCCTTGAGGAGGTTGTGGGCTGCAGCGTAGGCGTTGATGGTTCGCGTCAGGGCCGCCCGGAAGCCGGAAACGTGGGTGCCGCCATCACGGTTGAAGACCGTATTGGTGAACGGTAGGACGTTCTCTGAGTAGCCGTCGTGCCACTGCAGCGCGACCTCGACCTTCTCTCCGGTCTCGTTCTCGTCGCAGAGGTAGATCGGTTTCTTGTGCAGCACGGACTTGGACCGGTTGAGGTAGCGGACGAACTCGACGATCCCGCCCTTGAACGCGAACGTCTCCTCACGGTCGGCCTGCTCGTCATAGAACCGGATCTGAACGCCGGAGTTGAGGAACGCGAGCTCGCGGAGGTGCCTGACCAGGAGATCGGCGTGGAACTCGAGAACGGTGAAGATCTCCGGGTCCGGCTTGAAGGTCACGGTGGTCCCGGTTCTACGCGTCTTGCCGACGGCCTTGAGTGGTGCCTCAGGAAGGCCGCGGTGGAACGTCTGCTCCCAAACCTTGCTGTTGCGGTGGATTTCGACGCGAAGCGTCTCCGACAGGAAGTTGACGACGCTGACGCCGACACCGTGCAGTCCGCCCGACACCTTGTAGGAGTTGTTGTCGAACTTACCGCCCGCATGCAGCTCGGTCATGATGACCTCGGCCGCCGAGCGCCGGCTCTCCTTGTGCATGTCGATCGGGATTCCGCGGCCGTTATCGGTCACCGTCACGGTGTGGTCGGCATGAACCGTCACCGAGATCTTGTCACAGTAGCCGGCCTGCGCCTCGTCTATCGAGTTGTCGACCACCTCCCAGACCATGTGGTGCAGCCCGTTGATGTCATCAACGTCCCCGATGTACATCCCCGGACGCTTGCGAACCGCATCCCGTCCCTTGAGGACCTTGATGTTCTTTGCCGTGTAGGACTCGGTCATAGGGTTTCTCCCTGCAGTGACGCACAGAGACAGGCACCGTTTCGCATCCAGGTGGTGCGTGCCGCGCACTGCCTCGCCGGCAGGCGGTCCCCCCGTGCGCTCGTGACAAGCAGCTGTCTCCCCTCCCCCGCGCGGACCAAGAGCCGCTCCAACGACTCCCCGTCCAGCTCGGCATCCACGTCATCGATCAGCACCGGCAGTGTGTCGTTGCGCTCCTGCTCCAGCTCCTCCACGACCGCCAGGCGGACAGCCGCCGCGGCCACTCTGATCTGTCCGGAGCTGAGGAAGTCGCGTACCCCATGGTCGGCCGTCTGCACCACCAGATCGTGGCGATGCGGGCCGGCAGACGTGAACCCGGTTTCCCGATCCCGCGACCGGTGCTCAGCATAGCGCTTCCGGTACGTCTCCGCCACCCCCTCCCGGTCCTCTCCGTCCAGCCAGGGCTCGGTGCGGTAGTGCAGCTCCAGCGCGGGCGCGCCGTCTTGGCGTAGCTCCGAGTAGATGGCGCCAAAGCGCGCTGCTACCCGCCCGACAGCTCGCCGGCGATCGATGACGATCGTGCCCGCTGCCGCCGCCAGCTGTTGCTCTACAGCTTCGAGCACCTCGTCGCTGCTGATGCTGAGCGCGGCGTTCCGCTGCCGAAGCAGTCGCCGGTAGGCAACCAGAACATCGTAGAGCGCGGGCCGCAAGAGGAAAGCGAGACGGTCCACGAACGCGCGGCGGCGCTGCGGCTCACCGACGATCAGCTCCCGGTCCGCCTGGCTGAGCACCGCCACCGGCAGGAGCTGGAGGTAGCGTGCCGCCGACACGCTGGCTCCGTCCACCGTCAGGGTGCGCTGCAGTGGAGGCCCCAGCTCAATGCTGTGCTCAATGGTGACTGCTCCAGATCTTGTAGACAGAGCACCACCAACGCGAAACGCCGTTTCCCCATGCAACACTACGTTGCGGAAGCTGCGGGCGCGAAAGGAACGGAGGTTGCAGAGCACGGTTATCGCTTCCAGCAGATTGGTCTTTCCCTGGCCGTTGCCACCGACGATCATATTGACGCCGGATACGACATCAACTCTCTCCGGTGCAAGGTTGCGAAAGTTCCAGGTGGAGATGTACTCAAGCTCCACCCGTGTCATACCCTCATGGGCATCAGAACGTACAGGTACTCCTCCAGGCGGGGATCATCGTCGACGGGAACCACCACGCACTGCGTTCCCGAGTCCTTCAGCTGCAGCTCGATACGCTCGCAGTCGAGCACCTGCAACATCTCCATCAAATAGGCCGCGTTGAGAGCGATCTCCAGCCCCTCCCCTTGATAGGCAACCGACAGCGTCTCCTCTGCGCTTCCCTTGTCGTAGCCGATCGAAACCAACGTCAGCTCGCCGCTCGGATCGACACGGAACCTGACCCCACGCGCCTTCTCATGCGCCAAGAGGCTGACGCGGCGCAGGGAGGCGAGCAACTCGGCGCGGTCGACCCGCACCCGGTTCGGGTTGTCCCTAACGATAACCCTCTCGTACTGCGGGAAGCGGAGCTCTACGACACGGGAGATGAGCTGCCGTTCCCCCATCCGGAAGCCCAGGTGGTTCTCCGCGGCGGACAGCTCCACCTTGTCGTCGGCAAAACGTGAAAACTCCGCCAGTAGCTTACGTGGAAACAACTGCTGCTCGAATGGCGGCGTCCCTTCCGGACCCTGTGCCCGTACGACCGCCAGCCGATGACCGTCGGTCGCTGCAATCTCAACCTCGCCCGGCAACAGCTTCACGAGCGCTCCGTTGAGCTGAAACTTCGGGTCGTCCCTGGTGATCGCGAACGCGACCCGTTGCAGCATCAGTTGGAAGAGCTCGAGCGACAGGCTGTAGTCGCTTGCTTTCGGCGGCTCCGGCACGGTCGGGTACTCAGCCGCATCCGCCACCGACATTCGGGAATGGAACCGCCCACTGTTGAGCTCGACGGCGTCGCCATCCTGCCGGATCGTGAACTCCTCCTGCGGCAGGTTACGAACCAGCTCCTGGAACACCCTGCTGTCCAGGGTCAGCCGCCCTTCCCCACTCGTCTCGGCCGGGCACGATGTCACAATTGTCATGTCCAGGTCGGTGGCGACCATTCGCAACGAGGAGTCGGCGGCCTCGATCAGGATATTCGAGAGGATCGGGATCGTGGTTCGCCGTTCCACAACTCCTTGTAGAACAGAAAGCTCTTGCAGCACACGATTTCTCTGCAGTTTCAGTTCCATGCACAACCCCTTACGATGACGACTAAGTACCTCACAGCTCTAAATATAGCATATATCGTCATCGTCGTCGAGCCTGTGAAGATGTGGAAGATCGAGTCAACCTGGCCACTCTGCAGCGGTTGCAGAGAGTACGGCTGTGGCCGCCGCTGTCGATGAGCTGTGGAGAGCTGTGGAAAAGGTGGGCGGCGCGGCGGTTTTCCACTGTTTCAACCGGCCACCTGTGGAAAAGCTGATGTGTGGCCAAGGAGGAAGCTCAACCTTCGAAGTGCTCGCGGAAGGAAGTTATGGTGGCGTCGAAGTCGGGATTGGACTGCCGCATCTTCTGCACCGTATCGACCGCGTAGATGACGGTCGAGTGATGCTTTGAGAAGACCTTGCCGATCTCTGGATAGCTGAGGTTGAGAATCTCGCGGATGAGGAACATCGCCACCTGCCGGGGGAGGGCGATTGACCGCCGGTTGGAGCGACCCTTGAGATCGACAACGCGGACACCGTAGTGGTGAGCGACAAAGCGGATGATGTCGGGGGGAGAGGTCCGGTGCTCGTCCGGGAGCAACTGGGACAGCGCGGTTCGCACCAGGTCCACACTCATCGGATGGCTGGTCAGCTGGGAATACGCTACCGAGCGGTTGAGACAGCCCTCGAGCTCACGCACGTTCTTTTGTACCCGGCGCGCGATGAAGAGGACCACGTCCTCCGGAAGCTGCCAGCCAATGGCGCGCGCCTTCTCGCGCAAGATGGCGCACCGCGTCTCGAGCTCTGGAGGTTGGATGTCGGCAAGGAGCCCTTGCAGGAAGCGCGAACGGAGGCGCTCCTCGAGACCCGGAATGTCGGCCGGACGCGCGTCCGAGGTGAAGACGACCTGACGGCCTGCGGACTGCAGGGTATTGAAGGTGTGAAAGAACTCGACCTGCGTCCGCTCCTTGCCGGCGATAAACTGGATGTCGTCGAGAAGGAACACGTCGGCGGCACGGAAGGTCGACCGGAAGTCGTCCATCTTCTTGCGCCGAATACAGTTGATCAGCTGGTTTACGAACTGCTCGGTGGTCATGTAGACAATCCGCAGGCGCTGCCGGCGCTCATTGAGGATGTGGTGTGCAATGGCGTGCAGGAGGTGGGTCTTGCCGAGCCCGGAACCGCCATAGATGAAGAGTGGATTGTAGGCCTGGCCCGGGCGTTCGGCGACTGCCTCGGCGGCGGCGCAGGCGAACTGATTCGACGGTCCTATGACGAAGCGATCGAAGGTGTAGGCGGGGTTCATCTGCGGCGCTGCGTGGCGGCGCCGCGGGGGCGCTGTATCGGGGCTCTCGAGCGCCGCCTCATCGGGCGTGTCGGATCCGTCGGCCGTTTCGAGCTCGATCTGGAAGTCCGAGCCGTAGTGGCTGCGGGCGACGGTCTGGATGTCGCGCAGGAGGTGGTCCCGCACCCAGTCCGTGACGATCTCGTTTGTGCAGGAAAGGACCAGCGTCGAGCCGTCAAGGCGAAGCGGCTCGAGCGGGCGGACCCAGGTACCGTACTCCTCGGCACCGAGCATCTGCCGTAGATGAGGCTGGAGGTCTTTCCACTGCTTCATCGCAGTGACCTAGCATAGCAGAGGAGGGGCCGATGCAGGAAGCGTGCTCGAGGTGTGCGTGGCGGGCGCGGTGGTGTGGCGGCCCGGCCGTCCGACCTTGACAGGTGACGGCCGCTGGGGTAACGTGACGCGCCTGAGTTTTGGAGAGTGATGGACAATGAAAAGGACCTATCAGCCAAACAACCGCCGACGCAAGAAGAAGCACGGGTTCCGTGCTCGGATGAAAACGCGCGCCGGTCGCAAGGTACTCTCCTCCCGCCGTCGGAAGGGGCGGCGGCGCGTCGCGGCCTGACGGTGCTGCGGCTGCCGCGATGGCGACGTCTGCGGCAGCGGGGCGAGTTTCAGCGAGTATATGGAGCCGGTGTCCGGGTCTCGGGACGCTGGCTTGTTATGTTTGGACAGTGCGGCGACGACGAAGGGCCGGCGCGTCTCGGCATCACAGCATCGCGGCGCGTAGGCGGCGCGGTGACGCGGAACCGCTGCAAGCGACGGATCAGAGAGCTCTACCGCCTCGGCTTCCCGGCGGGGCGAATGCCAATTGATCTCGTGGTCAACGCGCGGGCCGGATGTGAGTCGGTGCCGTGGAGCCAGCTGGTGGTGGAGTTCGGGCGGTGCGTGAAACGCCTTCAGGAGCAGCTCGGGGTATGGTCGCCCTCCTCAGAGCCTACAAGAGGTGGATCTCTCCCCTCCTGCCGCCGGCGTGCCGCTTCGCACCAACTTGCTCGGAATACGCAGCGGAAGCGATCGTACGATACGGAGTCGTGAGGGGAAGCTGGCTGGGATTAAAACGCCTCCTCCGGTGTCACCCGTTCCACCCGGGAGGGTATGATCCGGTCCCCTGAAAGGAGACGGCGGGACAGCAGCATGGAAAAACGGTTCCTCCTCGCGCTCGTGCTGTCGGCCGCGATCTTCATCGTCTGGTCGATATTGTTCCCGCCGCCGGCGCCAACTCCGCCGCCCGTGCGGGAGGCGCCGGCCGTGGCGGCCACCGTTGCACCGACGGCCGCAACATCGGCAGCGGCCGCAGCCGCAACGCCGGTGCCGACGCAGCAGACAGAGGAGGCGCCGCAGGTTGCTGCCGAAGCGATCAGCGGTGAACGGCCGGAGACCGTAGAGCTGGTCACCGACGACCTCCATCTGCGGTTGACGAGTCAGGGCGCGGCCGTTGCATCGCTGGTTCTCAGCAAGTACACGGATGACGAGGGCCGGCCGCTCGACCTGGTCAAGACCCTGAACCTGCCGCAGCGCGCGCTGCCGCTGCAACTGGTGACCGAGGCCGGCCCCGACACGCACCTCTACGCGGTCGAGAAGGTCGACGGCGGCTACCGCTTCAGGTGGTCTGACGGCACCACCGCCGCGGTCGAGAAGACCGTGCGTGTCGGTGAGCAACCCTACACCCTCAGCATCGAGGTTTCTGCGACCGGGGCAGCGGCGAAGTGGGCGCTCGCCGTCGGCACCGGAATGCGCGACATCGGACCCGCCGAGCGGGCGAACCGCTTCGCGACCTGGGGGGATGCGGTCTTCGTGACTCCGACCGGTGTCGAGCGGATCAAGCGTAAGAAGGTTAGCCAGGAGAAGATCGAGCCCGGGACCGGTCTCACGTATGCCGGGTTCGAGGACACTTACTTCGTCAACCTGCTGCGGCCGCTGACTGGGTTGAAGGACATCGCGATCCGGCCCCTGGAGCTGCCGGAAAGCGAGACCAAGACCGGCAAGACCGAGAAGAAGAAGAAAGGCAAGGAGGTCGTTCTCGAGCTGCTGGCGCAACCCGAGTCCTACCCATTCCGCGGCGAGGTCTTCTGCGCACCGAAGGAGTACGACCTCCTGCGGCAGGTAGATCGCGGCGTCGAGAAGACGCTCCACTTCGGCTTCTTCCACCCAATCTCGGTGGTGTTTTTGCAGGTGTTGCGCTGGATCTATGGGTTGGTCGGCAACTACGGCATTGCCATCATCCTCCTGACACTTGCCATTCGCCTGCTGCTGTTTCCGCTCATGCACAGCTCGACCGTGTCGATGCGCAAGATGCAGAAGCTGCAGCCGAAGGTGAAGTCGATCCAGGAGAAGTATCGCAAGAACAAGTCGGACCCGCAGATGCGGGCGAAGATGAACCAGGAGATGATGGAGCTGTACAAGGTCGAGGGCGTCAACCCGATGGGCGGATGCCTGCCGATGCTGATCCAGCTTCCCATCTTGTGGGCGCTGTACACGCTGTTCGCGTATGCCATCGAGCTGCGCCATGCCCCGTTCATCTTCTGGATTCACGACCTATCGGCGAAGGATCCCTACTACATCACACCGATCCTGATGACCTTCACAATGTGGCTGCAACAGAAGGTGGCGCCGCAGGCGGGAGATCCGAAGCAGCAGAAAATGTTCAGGATGATGCCGTTGATCTTCGGCATCATGTTTCTCGGCTTCCCGTCAGGCCTGGTGCTGTACTGGCTCACCAACAACGTGCTGACGATCATCCAGCAGGAGGTCACGCTGCGCCTGATCGGGGAGCGGAAAAAGGGCGGCCAGGGAACGAAGGGGAAACGAAAGTGAGCGCGGGGAGGGTGTTCTCCGGCGCCAACCTCGATGCGGCGTTGTCGGCCGCGTGCGGCGAGCTGCGAGCGCGGGTCGGCGAGATCCGCTACGAGACCGTAGCCGATGATAACGCCGAGGGTGTCGCGATCAACGCGGTCGTGGATCCGGTTGCGGTTCTCGGCCTCTTTCTGTCCGAGATGTTCAGGGCCGGGGAGCTTGAGCTTCGGGTTTCTCTGAGTGAGGACGGCGACGTGCTGCGGGGGGAGGTGGAGGGGGAGGACAGTCGGCTGCTCACCGGGAGTGGGGGAAAGCCCCTCGATGCGCTGCAGTACCTCGTGAACCGCGTGCTCGACAACCGCGCCGGGGAGCATCCGCCGGTGCAGCTCGACGTCGGCGGCTTCAAGGAGCGGCGGGCGCGCAGCCTTCGCCAGCAGGCGGAGGAGGCGGCGGACCGCGTCGCTCGCCGCGGTCGGCCGGTGACCTTCCCGCTGATGTCGCCGGCGGCGCGGCGGGTGATACACGTTGCTCTCGCCACGGACGACCGTGTTGAGACAGAATCGCAAGGGGATGGCTTCCTCAAGCGCCTTGTCGTTCGACCTCGCCGGCGGCGCTGACACCATCGTTGCTCTGGCGACCCCTGCCGGCCACGGCGCGCTGGCGGTGGTGCGGCTGAGCGGCGCCGACACGTTGAAGATCGCCACCGGGCTGTGTCCCGGCCTCGATCCGACGGCGTCCTGGAAAGCACAGCTGACACAGGTGCAGTGCGGCGACGGGTTGCCGGACGAGCGTGCAGTGGCGATCGTGTACGAGGGGCCGCGAAGCTACACCGGGGAGGACATGCTCGAGATCACCGTTCACGGCTCCCCGGCCCTGACACAGGCCGTGATCGGAGCGTGTGTCGGGCTCGGCTGCCGGCCGGCGCGGCCCGGCGAGTTCACGCGGCGGGCGGTCGCCAACGGCAAGATGGACGTGGCACAGGCCGAGGGCGTCGCCGAGCTCATCGCGGCGGAAACCGCGTGGCAACTGCGGGTCGCGCAGACGCAGGTGCGGGGCGAGCTGTCGGCCAGGGTCGCGGCGGCGCGGCGGTTGCTGATCGGCCTGCTGGCACGGATCGAGGGCGAGCTGGACCTCGCAGCCCAGGGCGTTGCGGCGGGTGCCGGCGAGCTGGCGGCCGAGCGCGGCAAGGCCCTGGCCGAGGTCGAGGGGTTGCTGGCAACCTCGCGCGCCGGAGAACGTATCCGGGATGGCCTGCGGCTGGTGATTCTGGGTGCGCCGAACAGCGGCAAGAGCACGCTGTTCAACCGCCTGCTGCGCCGGCAACGGGCGATCGTGTCGGCTCACCCCGGGACGACACGGGATGTGCTTGAGGCGGAGGTCGAGATCGGCGGCGTTCGGGTGGTCCTGGCGGACACGGCGGGGCTGCGGGAGAGCCCTGACAAGGTCGAGCAAGAGGGCGTGCGGAGGGCGGAGGCGGCGGCGGCAACGGCCGATGCCATTGTGCTGTTGCACGACGCGACGGTGAGCGTCTCGCCGCCGGCGGGCTGGGACCCCGGCGGGCGGCCCTGGCTGGGGGTCTTGACCAAGACCGACCTGGTTGCGGGCGTTGTGGCGGGGGACGAGGAGTGGGTGGCGGCATCGCTGCTGACCGGTGACGGATGGGGAGCGTTCGAGGAACGTCTGCACGCACTGGTGTCGCAGGAGATTGGGGAAACCGATGGCGCTGTGGCAGTCAACCGACGCCACGCCGTCGGGCTGGCAGCTGCCCGCGACGAGCTGCTGGCGGTGAGGTTCGGCGAGCCTGAGGTGGCGGCGGAGTGCGTGCGCGCGGCGATCCAGCACCTGGGCGAGGTGATTGGCGACGTCAGCTCGGACGAGGTTCTGGACGCGGTGTTCGCGCGGTTCTGTGTGGGGAAGTGACGGTGGCGCCGCAGCCGGACCTGGTTGTGGTGGGCGCCGGGCATGCCGGCTGCGAGGCGGCCCTCGGCGCGGCGAGGATGGGCGCGCGGGTGGTGGTCGTCACGCTGCGGCGGGACACCGTCGCGCAGATGCCTTGCAACCCTGCGATGGGCGGCATCGGCAAGGGCCACCTGATGGCGGAGATCGACGCGCTGGGGGGCGTCCAGGCGTGGGCAGCTGACCGCGCCGGGCTGCAGTTCCGGGTGTTGAACCGGTCCCGGGGGGCTGCTGTGTGGGGGCCGCGCGTGCAGTGTGACAAGGCACGGTACTCGCTGCTGATGCTGCGCCTCCTCGAGCGGGCAAGGAATATCAGCCTGATCGAGGGGGAGGCGGTCGGCCTCATCGGCGGCGGTGGCCGTATCGAGGGGCTGCGGCTCGGCGACGGCCGGCGGGTGACCGGCCGGGCGGTGCTGCTGACGACGGGGACCTTCCTCGGCGGGCTCCTGCACACCGGCGACGAAAGGCGGGATGGCGGGCGGTTCGGCGAGCCGGCGAGCCACGGGCTGGGGAGGGACCTGGCGGGGCTCGGCCTGGAGCTGCGTCGCTACAAGACTGGGACGCCGCCGCGGCTGCATCGCGATAGCCTCGATTACGCGCGGCTGCGAGAGCAGCGAGGCGACGAGTCGCCGTTGCCGTTCTCGTGGCGGACTCGAGAGGTCCGCAACCGGGTCTCCTGCTGGGTCACCCGGACGCCACCGCTGGTACGTACGATCGTCAACGAGAACCTCGACCGATCGCCGCTGTACAGCGGCCGCATCGCCGGCACTGGTCCCCGCTACTGCCCGTCGATCGAGGACAAGGTGGTGCGTTTCCCCGACCACGAGGAGCACACCGTGTTCCTCGAGCCGGAGGGGCTGACGACACCGAGCGTTTATGTCAACGGCCTGTCGACAAGCCTGCCGCGTGATGTCCAGGAGCGTATCGTGCACGCGGTGCCGGGCCTCGAGAGGGCGTGCTTCCTGCGTCATGGCTATGCCGTGGAGTACGACGTCGTGGCAGCGGTGCAGGTGGGTCGGACCTTGCGCGTCCGCGGCCTCGATAACCTGTACCTGGCGGGGCAGGTGCTTGGCACCTCCGGCTATGAGGAGGCGGCGGCCCAGGGGCTGCTAGCGGGGGTCAATGCAATCCTCGAGGGCCGCAGCCGGGAGCCCCTGTGCCTGGGCCGGGAGGAGGCCTACATTGGGGTCCTGATCGACGACCTGATCACTCGGGATCACCGTGAACCGTACCGGATGATGACCTCGCGGGCGGAGCACCGGTTGCTGCTCGGGGTCGACTCGGCGCGGGAGCGGCTGATGGCGCGGGGCGTCGCTCTTGGGCTGGTACCGGAGCGAGCGTTTCACGTGGAACGACGGCGGTGGAAGGCGCGCGACAGGGTGGCGGCTGCGCTGGAGTCCGAACGCGTCAACTCGGACAACGAGACGGCGGCGGCGCTTCTCGATCTTGCCGGCGTCGATCTGCGGCGAGCAACGACGTGGGCGGCGTTGCTCAGGCGCCCCGATCTGGAGGCCGGCGCCGTCGCAGCGCGGATTCCCGGCCTTGCCGAGCTCAGCGACGAGGACCGCAGCGTGGTCGTGTCACGGCTGCGCTACGCCGGCTACCTGGAACGACATCAGCGCGAGAGGGAACGAGTGCGGCGGCTGCGCGCTCGCCGCATCCCCGAGACCTTGCTGGCTGGCGGCGCTCCGGGGCTGTCGCGGGAGGTGGCGGAGCTGCTGGCCCATCACCAGCCCGCAACGCTCGCCGACGCCGAGCAGCTGCCGGGCATGACGCCGGCGGCGATGGCGATTCTCGCCGGCCGTGTCGCGAGTGAGGGGCGGAAGACCGGCGCCGGCGGAGATCCCGGTGGCTGAGGAGCTCTGGGGGCTGCTCGCTGAGCACGTCACCGACGCCGGGATCCGAGCTCGCCTTGCCCAATACCTGACGCTTCTCGAGCGGTGGGCTGGGACCCACAACCTGGTCGGCGCGGCGACACCGGAAGAGCTGGTGCGACGGCACGTGGTCGAGGCGCTCGCCGGCCTGCGGGCGCTGCCGCCGGCGCCGGGTCTGCTAGTCGACGTTGGGAGCGGAGCGGGGCTTCCGGGGGTGCCGCTGCTGTGTGCAGCTGCCGGTTGGCGCGGGCTGTTGGTGGAGCCTCGGCAGAAGCGGTGGGCTTTCCTGCGTCTCGTCATCCGCGAGCTGGCGCTGGATGCCGAGGCGGTGCGCACCCGGTTCGAGGAGCTTGGCGACGATGTCGGGGAGATCTCGGTCGTCTGCTCGCGAGCGCTCGGACGGCACGAGGAGCTCCTACGCTGGGCACGACCGCGGCTGGCCGACGGCGGCAAGGTGGTGCTGTGGACGACGGCTGATGCCGCCGCCGACCTCGCTCGGAGGGCCGGATGGCGTGTGGTAAGCTCACCGCTGCCCGGCCTCCGAAGCGGTCGACTGGCGGAACTTCAGCCATGTTTCACGTGAAACGTCGCATTGTGGCGGTTGCCAACCAGAAGGGCGGCGTGGGGAAGACCACAACCGCCATCAACCTCGGTGCGGCCCTCGCAGCGTACGAACACGAGACCCTCCTGGTCGATCTGGACCCGCAGTCCAACTGCACCTCGGGGGTGGGAGTTCAGGGGCGGAATGGTGGTCCGACGACGTATCAGATGGTGACGGGAGCGGCATCCCACCAGGATGTCGTGCGCTCCACGGCGTTTCCACACCTTGGAATCCTGCCTGCGACCGCGGACCTGGCCGGCGCGGAGGTTGAGCTCGTCGGGATGGTCGGTCGCGAGTTCAGGCTGCGGGATGCCCTTTCGACTACCGACGGCTACCGCTTCATCTTCGTCGACTGTCCCCCGTCGCTCGGCCTTCTCACCATCAACGCGCTGGCGGCGGCTGATGCTCTCCTGGTTCCGATCCAGTGCGAGTACTTCGCTCTCGAGGGCGTCTCCGACCTCATGCGAACCGTCGACGAGGTGCGGCGCTTCCTCAACCCGTCGCTCGTCATCGACGGGGTCCTGCTGACCATGTACGACGAGCGCACCAATCTCTCACAGCAGGTTGCCGAGGAGGTACGCTCGGTGCTCGGAGACCTCGTGTTCAACACTATCGTGCCGCGCAACGTACGCCTCGCGGAGGCGCCGTCCTTCGGACGCCCCATTCACGCCTACGATCTCCGCAGCCGCGGCTCACAGGCCTACCTCGCGCTCGGACGCGAGTACCTGAGGCGACTCGAGGTGTGCCGTGGCACGTAAGCAGGCGCTGGGCCGCGGCCTGAAGGCGTTGATTCCGGACACCCCCCACGTTCGGTCGGGCCTGGCCGAGATCCCGGTCGGGCGGATCAGGCCCAACCCGAGCCAGCCGCGCCACCGGTTCGACGCGGCCGCGCTCGACGAGCTCGCGTCCTCGATCGCCGAGCACGGAGTCCTGCAGCCGCTGCTGGTGGCGGAGGACGGTGACCGAGGCTACGTCCTGATCGCCGGTGAGCGGCGCCTGCGAGCCGCCGAGAAGGCCGGTCTGGCGGCGGTTCCGGCCGTCGTTCGCGAGCGCCTCGACGGCGAAGGGGAACTGGCCCTCGCACTGGTCGAGAACTTGCAGCGGAGTGACCTCACGCCGCTCGAGGAAGCCCACGCCTTCTCGCACCTGCGGGACTCCCTCGGGCTGTCTCAAGAACAGATTGCAAAGCGCGTCGGTATTGATCGCAGCACGGTTTCAAATGCTCTTCGTCTGCTGAAGCTAGAGCCAGAGATCCAGGTCATGGTCGACGAGGGACGGATCACCGCGGGCCATGCTCGGACGCTGCTGGCGATCCCGGATGGTGCCGACAGGCTGAGCTGGGCGCAACGCGCGGCGGCCGGGGCGGCAACTGTCCGTGACCTGGAACGCGCCGCCTCAGGGCGGCGCACCGTGAAGGCGTCTGCCGGAATCGGCGCCGCGAAGCGGCGACCGGTCGACCCCAATCTCCGGGCAGCAGAAGAGCGGCTCGGCCTCCGCCTCGGCGCGCGAGTCGAGATCCGATCGCGCCGGAGGGGATCCACGATACTCATCGACTGCCGCGATCAGGCCGAGCTGATCCGGGTGTTCGATCGACTGATGGGAGAGGAATCTGATGCGGCGGAATCATGAGGCCCTGAACGGCTTTGTCGACCCGGGATGCCGGATTCATGGCGAGCTGGAGTTTGAAAGCTCCTTTCGTGTCGACGGCACCGTCGACGGCACCGTCCGCTCGAAGGCGGAGCTGGTGATCGGCGAACGTGGGGTCGTGGAGGGCGAGGTGCACGTGGCCCGCTGCCTTGTCGGCGGCACGGTCCGCGGCCGGATCATCGCCACCGAGCTGGTGCAGCTGCACGCCTCCGCCAAGGTCTGGGGGGACATTCAGACGCCGGCGCTGGTCATGGAGGAGGGCGCTTTCCTCGAGGGCAAGATCGCCATGGAAGCCCCGAAGAGCCAACCAACGGCGGCGAAGGAGTCGCCTTGACCCAGTGCGCGATCTTTGTTAGCTTGAGCCGCCCTGCGGCAGCAGGAGAGGATCTCGCCAGGAGCGGCGCATGACCCCACCAAACCTGTCCTTGCTCCTCATCATGGGTTGCTTCTGGGTGGCCTACCTGATCATCCGCAGCTTCTTGCTCGGTCCGATCGCGGCGGTCACCACCGAGCGGAAGCGCCGGCTCGACGATGCCGAGGCCACATGGAGCACCAAGCACGAGGAGTACAGGGCTGCCACCGAGCGCCTCGAGAGCGAGCTCGAAGAGGCGGCCCGCGGCGCCAGCCAGCGCCGGGCCGAGGTTCGGAAGCAGGCGCTGTCGTCCCGCCAGGATCGTCTTACCGCAGCGCGGTCGGAGGCCGATCAGCGGCTGCAGGCAGCGCTGGACCGGCTGGGCGGTGATGCCAAGGCCGCGCGCGACGACCTCCGTCAGCGTGCGGTGACGCTCGCCGGCGTGCTCGCCTCGCATCTACTCGAGCGAGAGGTGGCACGATGAGGCCGGTGATCCTCTGCTTTCTCGCGCTCACGGCCGTGGCGGCGCCGGTGGCGGCCGCGGAAGGCACGACCTTCGGCATTCCCGACCCGTGGTGGAAGCTGGTCAACCTGCTTCTTTTCCTGTTCGCCCTGATCTGGTTCATCGGCCGTCCGCTGGGCAGGTTCCTCGAGGATCGGCGACTGGGGATTCGTGCCGCGCTCGACGACGCACAGGAGAAGCTCGAGCGGGCGGAGGCGCTGCGCGCCGAGATCGCCGTTCGCCTCGAGCGTGTCGAGAGTGAGGTCGCAGAGGTGCGTGAGCGCGCCGAGCGCGAGGCGCAGGCCGAGGCCGAGCAGCTGGCCGCAGAGACTGGGACCGAGGAGCGGCGCTTTCTGCGCCGGGTCGAGGACGAGATCGAGAGGCGGACGGCCGAAACCCGCCGACAGCTCGCGCGCGATGCGGTTGACCTGACTGCTGAGATGGCGAAAGAGCTGCTGGCCAAAGAGCTGACTGATGCAGACCGGGCACGCCTGCTCGACAAGAGCCTGGCCGCCATGGGCTCGTTGCAGAGGAAGGACTGACCATGGGACGTTTTCGTGCGGCACCGTACGCGAAGGCGCTGCATGCGGTGGTGCTCTCCTCGGCGCCCGAGCGCGAGGAGGGTGTGACCGCGGATCTCGAACGGCTCAGCCAGGCGTTCGCAGCGGTGCCGGATCTTAACCGCGTCCTGGTCACACCGGTGGTCGCACCGGAGGTGAAGGCCGTGATACTCGACCAGGTGCTCGACGCGCTCGCCATCGAAGAGCCGACGCGACGCTTCATCCATGTCGTGCAGCGTCATTACAGGACCGAGCACCTTGCGAAGATCCTTGACGCCTACAGCGGCCTGGTTGACCGCCGCCACGGGCGTGTGCATGCACGGGTCGAGATCGCGTCGCCGCTGCAGGAGCGCGAGCGCCGAGCCATCGTCGACGCGCTCTCCCGCGTGACCGAGGCCGCGGTGTTCGCTGACTTCGAGCACAGCCCCGAGCTGCTCGCCGGCTTCCGTGCCACCGTCGGTTCGCGGGTATTTGACGGGTCACTCACCGGCCAGCTCGAGCAGCTGCGCCGGAATATCGCCTCCGAACAGTTCCAATAGAGGGCCAGCAGAGGGAAGGTATGCAGATCAAAGCCGCCGAAATTGCCGATATCATCCGCCGCCAGATCGAGGGCCAGGAAACCTCCATCGACATGGCCGAGGTGGGCACGGTCATCTCCGTCGGAGACGGCATCGCCCGCGTCTACGGCCTCGACGGGGTCATGGCCGGGGAGCTGGTCGCGTTCCCGAACGACGTCTATGCGCTCGCGCTCAACCTCGAGGAGGACAACGTCGGCTGCGTGCTGATGGGGGAATCGCAGCTGGTGAGCGAGGGCGACGAGGTGCGGCGGACCCGCCGCATCATCGAGGTGCCGGTCGGCCCCGGTCTGGTGGGGCGGGTGGTCGATCCGCTCGGCCAGCCTCTCGACGGCAAGGGACCGATCGAGGCGGCCGAGCGCTACCCGGTGGAGCGCATCGCTCCCGGCGTGGTCGCGCGGCAGCCGGTGAAGGAGCCGATGCAGACCGGGATCAAGGCGATCGACGCCATGATCCCGATTGGGCGCGGCCAGCGCGAGCTGATCATCGGCGATCGTCAGACCGGCAAGACCGCGATCATCCTCGACTCGATCATCAACCAGAAGGGCACCGGCAACGTCTGTGTGTATGTCGCCATCGGCCAGAAGAAGTCAACGGTGGCACAGGTCGTCGCCATCCTCGATCGGCACGGCGCGATGGAGCACACGATTGTGGTCTCGGCGACCGCCGCTGAGCCGGCCCCATTGCAGTACCTGGCGCCGTACGCCGGTTGTGCGATGGGCGAGTACTTCCTGTACAACGGCGGCCACGCGGTGTGCTTCTACGACGACCTGTCGAAGCACGCGCAGGCGTACCGCGAGATCTCGCTGCTGTTGCGGCGTCCGCCGGGACGTGAGGCGTATCCGGGCGACGTATTCTACCTGCACTCGCGGCTGCTCGAGCGCGCCGCCAAGCTGCGCGACGACCTCGGCGGCGGCAGCCTGACCGCATTGCCGGTGATCGAGACCCAGATGGGTGACGTGTCCGCCTACATTCCCACCAACGTCATCTCCATCACCGACGGCCAGATCTACCTCGAGTCGGATCTCTTCTACGCCGGCCAGAGGCCGGCCGTGAACGTTGGCCTGTCCGTCAGCCGCGTCGGCGGCAACGCGCAGATCCGGGCCATCAGGTCGCTCGCCGGTTCGCTGCGGCTCGACCTCGCGCAGTACCGCGAGCTCGCCGCCTTCGCACAGTTCGGATCGGACCTCGACAAGTCGACCCAGCGGCAGCTCGCCCGCGGCGAGCGCCTGCTCGAGATCCTCAAGCAGGGACAGTTCCAGCCGCTGCCCGTGGAGCTGCAGATCGTGTCGATCTTCGCCGGCACCCAGGGGTACCTGGATCGCCTGCGGCTGGCGTCGATCCGAGTCTTCGAGAGACACCTCCACCGCTACGCCAGGGACGAGGCGCCGCAGACCCTCGACAAGATTGTCGCCACGGGGAAGCTCGACGACCAGCTCCGCGAGGAGCTGAAGAAGGTCTGTGAGGGTGCCCTCGACCGCTTCCTGAAGGAGAACCCGGAGGCAGCCGTTGCCGAGCACTAGGGATCTGCGCCGGAGGATCCGCTCCGTCAAGGGTACGCAGCAGATCACCAAGGCCATGCAGATGGTCGCCGCCGCCAAGCTGCGGCGCGCCCAGCAGAGAATGGTGCAGGCGCGTCCCTACTCCGCGACGCTGGCACGAGTGCTGGCCAGCCTCGCCGCGCGGACCGAGTACACGCATCCGCTGCTCACTCCCTCGCAGGCCGAGACGGCGTGGTTGGTCGTGATCACCTCCGACAAGGGCCTGTGCGGCGCCTTCAACAACAATCTCCTCCGCGAGGCCGGAGCGCTCGTGGACTCGGACCGCTGGGAGTCGGTCGAGATCGTGGCCGTTGGCAAGAAGGCGGTAGATTTCTTCCGCAAGCGACGGAATGCGGTGGTCCACGCCGAGACCGAGATGATGTCCCACCTGACGGCGAAGGACGGGCCCAGGCTGGCCGACGACTTCATCCGGTCCTATACCTCAGGACAGGTGGGCTCGGTGTGGCTGATGTACAACCGGTTCCTGTCGCTGATCCGGCACGAGCGGGTGCTGGCACGGCTGCTGCCGGTGGAACCTCCCACCGGCCCTGCTGTCGCCGAGCCCAACGTCGACTACATCTATGAGCCCGACGCCGCGACCATCCTCGCCGAGCTGCTACCGCGGCACGTCCAGGTTCAGGTGCAGACGGCGCTGTACGACTCGGCGGCCGCCGAGCAGGCAGCCCGGATGACGGCAATGGACGCGGCGACGAAGAACGCCCATGACATGATCAAACACCTGACGCTGGTCTACAACCGCACGCGCCAGGCCGCCATCACCAAAGAACTCATCGAGATCGTCTCCGGCGCCCAGGCGCTGGAGGAGTAGGGAGTCGAGCGGGAATGAACCAGCAGGCAGAAGGTCGCGTTGTCCAGATCATCGGCCCGGTGATCGATGTGGAGTTCTCCGAAGGACACCTGCCCCCCATCTACAACGCGGTGCAGGTCGTCGATGACGGCGACAAGGGCGAGGTACCGATCGACGTCATCGCCGAGGTCGCGCAGCACCTTGGTGAAAACCGTGCGCGTTGCGTCGCCATGCAGCCAACGGACGGCATGGTGCGCGGGATGACAGCCGTCGACCTCGGCGAGCCGATCTCGGTGCCGGTCGGCCGCCATACGCTCGGCAGGGTCATGAACGTCATCGGCGAGCCGGTGGACGAGCGCGGTCCGGTCGAGGCCGACGGCCGCCTGCCGATTCACCGCCTGGCGCCGTCTCTCGAGGAGCAGTCGACCGAGATCGAGATGTTCGAGACCGGTATCAAGGTCGTCGACCTGCTCGAGCCGTACTCGAAGGGCGGCAAGACCGGCCTCTTCGGCGGCGCTGGCGTCGGCAAGACCGTGCTCATCATGGAGCTCATCAACAACGTCGCGCTGCAGCACGGCGGCTTCTCGGTGTTCGCCGGCGTCGGCGAGCGCACGCGCGAGGGCAACGATCTGTGGCTCGAGATGCAGGAGTCGGGCATCGTCGATCCCTCGGACTGGGAGAAGTCGAAGGTAGCGCTGGTTTACGGGCAAATGACCGAGCCGCCAGGAGCACGCCTGCGCGTCGGCCTCACCGGCCTCACCGTCGCCGAGTACTTCCGCGACAGCGAGGGCCAGGACGTGCTGCTGTTCATCGACAACATCTTCCGCTTCACTCAGGCGGGCTCCGAGGTGTCGGCGCTGCTCGGCCGCATGCCGTCGGCGGTCGGTTATCAGCCGAATCTGGCGACCGAGATGGGCGAGCTGCAGGAGCGCATCACGTCGACCAAGAAGGGGTCGATCACCTCGGTGCAGGCGATCTACGTTCCCGCCGACGATCTCACCGACCCGGCGCCGGCCACGGCCTTCGCGCACCTCGACGCCACCTCGGTGCTGTCGCGTCAGATCTCGGAGCTCGGCATCTACCCGGCGGTCGATCCGCTGGCCTCGACCTCGCGCCTCCTCGACCCCAGCGTGGTCGGCGACGAGCACTATCAGGTGGCCCGCGAGGTGCAGCGCATCCTCCAGCGGTACAAGGACCTGCAGGACATCATCGCGATTCTCGGCATCGACGAGCTGTCCGACGAGGACAAGGTCACGGTGGCGCGGGCGCGCAAGATCCAGCGCTTCCTGTCACAGCCGTTCCATGTCGCCGAGCAGTTCACCGGTTTCGAGGGACGGTACGTCAAGGTCGAGGACACTGTGCGCGGCTTCAAGATGCTGTGCGCCGGCGAGCTCGACGAGCTGCCAGAGCAGGCATTCCTGTATGTGGGAACGATTGAAGAGGCGATCGAGAAGGCCGAGAAGCTGAAGGCGGAGGCGTGAGGTGAAGGACCGCCTGCACCTGGAGGTCGTGACCCAGACCCGCCGCGTCCTCGACGTCGAGGCGGAGGAGGTGCAGCTTCCGGGCACGCTCGGGGTCCTGGGCGTTCTTCCCGGCCACACGCCGCTCCTCACCACCCTCGGTATCGGCGAGCTGATGTTCCGCAGCGATCACCGCGAGTCCTACCTCGCCCTCCAGTGGGGTTTCGCAGAGGTCCTGCCCGATCGCGTCACCGTTCTCGCCTCGATCGCGGAGATGCCCGAGGAGATCGATGTCGCGACCGCTGAGCGGGAGCGGGATGAGGCCGAGGTCGCCCTCAAGACCGCCGGCGCGGTGGAGGTCGAGGTGATCACGGCGCGCCTGCAGATGGCGCTGACCCGCATCAAGGTCGCCGAGCGGCGCAACGGCTAGCCGGCGTTCGTTCGGATGCGCTGCGCTGCTCCGAAGCCTTCCCATGGCGGATCTGGCGGCACCCGTGCCGGGGTTTGACAACGCCGGGGTGCGCCGCTAGCTTTGGGTGAGATTTCCGCACGGCGACCGCGTGAGCTCACAGGCGGCGCATATCAGGGGGGTGGAGGTTGACTCCGGTGACGGCGAACCGTGGCCAGTGGAGCTCCCAGATCGGCTTCGTTCTCGCCGCGGCCGGGTCGGCCGTCGGGCTCGGCAACATCTGGCGGTTCCCGTACATGACCGGTGAGAACGGCGGAGGCGCGTTCCTGCTCGTCTACCTGTTGTGCGTGATCTGTTTAGGGCTGCCGGTGATGCTGCTCGAGATCAGCCTCGGCCGTGCCACCCAGCGCAACCCGGTGGGAGCGATCGAGACGGTGGCGCCCCGGAGCCGGTGGCGAGCCCTCGGCTTCCTCGCCCTTCTCACAGGGCTCTGTATCTTGTCGTACTACTCGGTGATTGCGGGCAAGGTGCTCGCCTTTTGCGCGCTCTACGCACGCAGCCTGGTCACCGGCGGAGCGGTCACCTACACGGGTGTTGCCCCGGAGGTCCTGTTCTACTTCGCGGTCTTCATGGTTCTCACCGTGCTGGTTGTCGTCGGCGGCGTCCAGCGCGGCATCGAGCGGTGGGCGAAGATCCTCATGCCGCTGCTGTTGGTGACCATGGTAGCGATCATCATCCGTGGCCTGTTCCTTCCCGGCGCGATGGCCGGCGTGCGCTGGTTTCTGACCCCGGACTTCTCGAAGATCACCTTGGGAGTTGTTCTCAACGCCATGGCGCAGGCGTTCTTCTCGCTGTCGCTCGGCATGGGGGCGATGCTGACCTATGGCTCATACCTCTCGAAGCACCAGGACATCCTGCGCTGCGGCGTCTGGGTCGTCGCCTTCGACACGCTGGTTGCAGTCCTCGCGGGCCTCATGATCTTTCCGGCCGTGTTTGCTCTCGGCAGTAACCCGGCCGCCGGATCGACGTTGATTTTCGAGGTGCTGCCGCGGGTGTTCGGCAGCATGGCCGGCGGCGGTCTGGTGGCGTTGGTCTTCTTCTTCCTCCTGTGCGTGGCCGCGCTCACCTCCACGGTGTCACTGTTGGAGGTCGTGACGGCGTACTTCGTCGATGAGCTGTCCTGGTCGCGAGCGCGCACCGTGTGGTCGGTCGGCATCGCCGCCCTCGTCGTCGGAGTCCCCTCGGCCTTCGCGCTGGCCGGGATCTCTCCCTGGTCGACCGTGCACCTGTTCGGCCGCGAGGGCATTCTCGACGCCATGGACTTTCTGTGGGGGAACCTGTCGCTGGCGGTGGGCTCGTTGCTCCTGTGCGTCTTCGTGATCGGCCGTTGGGGCCTGGAGCGCGCCGCCGACGAGATCGAGAGCAGCTCTCCCGGGTTCCGCCGCATGCGCCGCGTGTGGATCTTCTTCGTGCGTTGGGTGTGCCCGATCTTCATCGCGATCATCCTTGCAGCCAAGTTGATTGGGGTGTCGTGAGCTCCCCGGACCACGCCCGGGGAACCGGTTGCCTTTGCCGCGAGCTTCGGCTAGACTGATTCGCCGTCGGGGCGTAGCTCAGCTTGGCAGAGCGCACGGTTCGGGACCGTGAGGCCGGTGGTTCAAATCCACTCGCCCCGACCACCTTCGTTCCCCGCGTTGTGATCCCGCCGAATCTCCTCCAGACGCCCGGTTGACCGACCTCTGCGCCTTCAGCTACCGTGGCGACATGCACCCGGCAGGCGGACCGTTGACCAAGCGCCAGCTCGCGGTACTCGACTTCATCACCGCAAGCCTGAGAGCGCAAGGCGTGGCACCGACGCTGCAGGAGATAGCCGACGCCTTCGGCTACTCCAGTACCGCCAGCGCACAAAAGCACGTCAACCAACTGGTCTCGAAGGGCTATCTGCAACGCGAGCGGCATCGCAAGCGCGGTCTCGTTCCCGTCACCAACGCGATCACCGGCTGGCAGGAGGGCGTGTCCCTACCCCTGCTCGGTATCATCGCCGCCGGGCAGCCGATCGAAGCGTTGCCGGACCCGCAAACGGTGACCGTACCGGCCGTCATGGTCGGAGGCGGCGAGCACTACGTCCTGCGGGTGCGTGGGGACTCGATGATCGGCGACGGAATCCTCGACGGCGACCTGGTGGTCATCCGGGCCGGCGCCGCCGCGCGTGATGGAGACACCGCAGTGGCGTTGATCGACGGCGAGGTGACCCTCAAGAGGGTGTTCTTCGGCGACGACGGGAGCGTTCGTCTGCAGCCGGCCAACCCGGCGATGACGGCGCTCCTGGTCGCGGCGGACCGGGTTGAGATCCAGGGCGTCCTGGTTGCGCTCCTGCGCCGCTTCACGTGAGGCGCGCCGGGCCCGCGATTGCTGCTTCGCCATCTTGACTGGCCGGCGTGTTTGGGCTAGCTTCTGAGCATGAGCGGCCTCGAACCCATCTCGCTGATCTTGACCTCTGTGGGTACCGAGCAGCAGGCGGTTGAGATCTCCGAAGAACTCATCGGCCGGAGGCTCGCGACCTGCGTCAACATCATCCCCTGCCAGCGTTCGATCTACCGCTGGAAGGGCAAGGTGTGCGAGGACACCGAGTACATCCTCTTGGTCAAGGCGCCCTCGAGCCTCTTCGACCGCGTGGCCGACGCGATTCGCGAGCTCCACTCCTACGAGCTGCCAGAGATCCTCTCGTTCTCGATCGACCAAGCGGAGAAGGCCTTCCACGAATGGATCCTCCGCATGGCGACGGGCGCCCCGGCGGATGAGGACGAGGTCGAGGCCGAGGCCGAAGAGCCGGTCGAGTACTAGCCCGGATCACTCACTCGCAATCTACTGCGACCGACGATACGCCAGCCAGGGCTGGGCTCTTCGCGTCTTGGTGTCCTCAACATACTGTCAGGTATGCCTGCGGCACCTCGACGCTCAGAACCCTGCCCTGACAAGCGTCTCGCCGGTCTCGCTACGATCGCTCATGAATAATCCGGGCCCCGACCGCATACCCGAATCGGCTACGAGCCGCGATAGTAGAGGTCCGGCCAGCGGCCTCGGTACCGTCTGCAAGCCCGGCTCCATCCAAGGTGCGTCTGGGAGCACGGCCCCGGCTGGGAACCATTTCTCAGAGCAGAAGTGCTGAGCGGTTGCCGGGTTACTTCTCGGGCTTGGCGGGTGCGCTTGGGATGACCTTCGCACTCTCGATGACGATCGCGTCCTTGGGAACATCCCTGAAGGGGAACCGCTGCCCCGAGCTCGGGTCCTGCACCATGGTGGTCGTGGTCGGCGTTGCCGCGATCGCGTCGACGACGTCCATCCCCTCGACAACGTGGCCGAAGACACAGTACCCGAACCCCTCGGGGGAGTTGTCGTGATGGTCGAGGAAGCCGTTATCGACAAGGTTGATGAAGAACTGGGAGGTTGCCGAGTCCACCCGTCCCGTACGTGCCATGGCCACGGTGCCGCGGAGGTTCTTGAGCCCGTTGCCGGCTTCGTTGCGAATCGGCGGCAGGGTCGGCTTCTGCTTCATGTCGGCTGTGAAGCCCCCGCCCTGGACCATGAACCCTGGGATCACCCGGTGAAAGATGGTGCCGTCATAGTGACCGGAGGCCACGTAGGCAAGGAAATTCTCGACCGTCTTCGGCGCGTGCTCGCGGTCGAGCTCGATGACCACTACGCCCTTTGTGGTCTGCAGCTTGACTCGCGGGTTGACGTTCGGACTCATGCGTGCTCCCTCCTGCGAAACGGCAACGGCAGCCACACCAATCATGAGTACCGCTGCAAGTATGTGCCTCATCTGCGTTCCCCCCGGGCCCAGCCACTTGTGCGGGCCGGCCCCTCATGCATCGGTTGTATATAATACTGCACCTGTGGTGTGCCCTGCGCCCCTGACTGCTTCCCTCGTGCTGTCGAGCCGCTTCGAGAACATCGAGGTTGCCGAAAGAGTCCTGAGGGACCTGTGCGAGCGTGCCGGCTGCAACGAGGAAGATCTGCGCCCACTGCTCAGTGCCCTGTGGGAAGCGCTCGCCAACGCGATCCGCCACGGCAACCGGCGCCAGGCGGATCGCAGGGTCCTGGTGGAATACGCGGTCGACGACGAAGCGGCCGTCATCACGGTATACGACCAGGGCGAGGGGTTTGATCCCGACACCGTGCCGGACCCTACCGCGCCGGAGAATTTGTTGCGGCCGAGCGGCCGCGGTATCTTTTTCATGAAACAGCTGATGGACCGGGTGGAGTTCACCTCTCCTCCCGCCGGCGGCACCTGCGTGACAATGAAACGCCGCCTCAACTCAACCGTGAGGAGTGCTGACAATGAAGAGTGAAGTTCAAGATCATGCCGACATCCGAATCATCAAGCTTGCAGGCAAGATCACCATCGGTGCCGGCGATGTGAAGCTGCGTGAGTTGATCCGCGAGGCCCTCGACGGCGGCCACTCTAAGATCCTACTCGACCTCGCCAAGGTGTCCGCGATGGATTCCTCGGGGATCGGCGAGATGGTGGCAGCGTACACCACGGTGAGGAAGCGCGAAGGTCAGCTCAAGCTGCTCAACCTGTCTCCGAAGATCAACGACATCCTGCAGGTGACGCAGCTCATCACCGTCTTCGATGTCTTCGATGACTCGCAGGAGGCGATGGCGTCCTTCGCGTGAGGAGCCGCGGCGGCTTTCACCGGGCGAAGACAGTCGGCGTAGCGAGCGGATGACCCTCTAGGATTCTCACGATGCCGCAAGGCGAGGCTCTTCCGTGGGACGGCTTTCGGGCGGAGGTCGAGGAGATGCTCCGGTCGGTGGCCGAGCGGGAGGTTGCGGCCGGCAATGTCGACGCCGCCTGGCGGGAGGCGCTGCTTTCCCCGGGCAAGCGCGTACGGCCGATCCTGATGCTGCTGGTGGGCGGGATGTTCGCGGCACCGAGGCAGCGGGTCCTGCAGCTGGCGGTGATCGTGGAGATGATCCATGCGGCCTCGCTGGTGCTCGACGACCTGCCCTGCATGGACGACGCCGACACGCGCCGCGGACGGCCCAGCCTCCACCGAACCTACGGCGAGGCGGTGGCCACGCTGGCGGCGTTCGAGCTGCTCAGCCGCGCCCATTCCCGTCTACCCGCTGCGTGTGCGGCGGCTCGCTTGCCGCGCCGGCGATGGGCGGCAATCGGGGAGGAGCTCGCCTTGGTAGTACAGCAGCTGTGCCGCGGGCAGGAGCTCGATCTGGCCGGCGCTGCGAAGACGGTTGAGGAGCTGGAACGTATCCATGCCCAGAAAACCGGTGCATTGTTCGTGCTGTCGGCGCGGTGGAGTGCGCTGGCCGGACGCCCATCCGCCGTCGAGCTGCGTGCCGTCGAGGACTACGCCCGCAACCTCGGTCTCGCGTTCCAGGTGATGGACGATGTTCTCGACTGCGTGGGCGATGCGGACCGGCTCGGCAAGCCGATTGGCCAGGATGTGTCGCGCACGACGTTCGTGGATCTCCTCGGTCTCGACGGTGCCCGCCGCCTCGCGGGCGAGCTCGCGACCACGGCGATTTGCAGTCTCGGCACTTTCCGGCAGCGGGGCGCCGTCCTGGAGACTCTGGCCCGCGAGGTGGTAGCCCGTGACCGATGACTGCAGGAGGTGGGAGGAGGCAGTCCACGCGCTCCGTGAGCGTGGCTACCTGGGACGAAGCGCCTCATCGTCGGGAAGTGGCTGGCGGCGCCTGGGTCCGCTTGGCTGGCTCGCGGCCGGCGCGGTTCTGGCCGTGCTGTCCGCGATTCCGGTAGCCACAGCGCCACCCACGGCCGCTGCATGGGCCCTGGCCGTTGCGCTGGTGCTGCCGATCGTCGCGGTAGGCCTGATCGCCGGCGTCCCGGTGCTGCTGCTCGCGGCCTCGCGCACCCACCGCGCGGGCTTCGGCGTCGGCAACGTCGCCGCCACGGCGGCGGTCGTTGCAGGAGTCGGGCTCGCCGCCGCCTGGCTCGGTGCGGTGTCGCGTCCGCCGCAGCTGGTGTCGGCGGGACGGCTGGCATGGGCAGTGGCAGCGGGTCTAGGCGCCATCTTTCTCACTGTCCGCGGGGTCGGACGTCTAGTGGCAGGCTCCCTGTTGCACCTGCGAGCCGCTGATGCCGGTCCCGCACCGCGGCTGCGAACCGTTTCCGCAGTGACCCTTGCAGCCGCTGTCGTGCTGGCGATCCTCACCCAGGTCGGCGGCGGCCAGGGGGGGACGGCGGGCGGCAAGGGGATGCTGGCCGTGCGACCCGCGTGGCATCCCATCGCCGTCATCGGCGTCGACGGCCCGACGCGGGACGAGGTGCTGCTGCTGGCGGCGCAAGATGTGCATCTGGCCGGCATGCGCGACTGGTCCTGGGCACGGATCGACCTCGGCGGCGAGGGGCGCTCGCTGCCGGTTCGGTGGATCACGCTCGCCACCGGCGTGTCCCCGGAGCGGCATGGTGTGACGACCCTGCGGCAGGTGCACGTGCTCGGTATCGGTCGCGATCTCCTGCTTTCTCCCGGTCTCCACCGACTCACAATGGCGGTGTGGGGAAACCTGGGCGTGGCGCAGGAACGGACGGTTCCGGCGGCATACCGCAGGGCACCGACGGTGTGGGAGATGGCTGCGCGGGCCGGTGCCGCGGTGAGGGTGGCGGGGTGGTGGGGCAGCTTTCCTCCGCGGCGAGTGCGGGGCGTCGTCGCGTCGGAGCGATGGCTGTTTACCGGTAATCGGAACGAGGACACCGTTTATCCGCCAGACGCCACCGGTGTTCCGTCGGGGGGCGGTGTGTCCGCGCTGGCTATGGACCGGCGCGCGGTGGCGATGATCGGTGGTGCCAGCGCGGCGGAGGAGCCGCTGGTGATGGCGTACCTTCCGGGCTGGTGGCTCGAGGAAAGCGGGAGCCGCCAGCCGCCGCTGCTGGCGGCCGAGACGTTGCGCCCCCACCTCGAGCTGCTCGGGGATGCGGTCGGAACCCTACTCAGGGACGGTTACGAGGTCTGGCTGGTGGCGCTCGTCCCGCACGGCGGCGGCTGGGTGATGTCGTCGGCGGCAACCGGCGGGGAGCGGCCGCAGCTGCGGCCGCCCGACCTTGTGGCGACCCTGCTCGACGCGCTCGGACTGCCGCCGGCGCGAGAAGTCGGAGGGAGCGTGCGACGGGACCTGTCCGGAGTATCCGGTCGCCAGCCGCTGGCGGTGGCGGACTACGGCGGCCCGCCCCCGCTCGCGTCGCAGACCACGGCTGCCGAGGGGCGAGCGCAGCTCGAGCTGCTGCGCAACTTGGGGTACCTCCAATAGGACCGCGTACCGCGGAGCCCTTCTCGAGGCTCTGGTCGCGAGTGCAGAGGGCTGCCGACGGGCTCCACGCCGCGCGCTCCTTGTGGATACGCTGCTCGCATCCTGGAGAGGCGGACCAAGAAGACTGCTCTTCTGCCGCCTTATAGCCTTGCGTGCACTTGCAGTCGGGCCGGCGTGTCGCGGCGTACTAGATTCCTGCGGCGGGGCAGCCTCAGCCGCAAATGCCGGTAGGACTGGTGAAACCTGCCCGCGGGTTGCTCCGTCGGTTCGAGGTGCGGGAGGGGGTTCACTCCTCGTCTGGGCGTTGGGGGACGATGAGGGTCGCCCCGTGGTTGCCGGCGGATACGCCGGGCAGCTTGGTGCCGGTGAGAAGCGCGCAGGCGCGGTCCAGGGCCGATGCGCGGCGGCGCTCGGCGGGGGCGTTCTTGTCCTCGAGAGTGCTCCATGCGGCGACGATCTGGCCGCCGTGGTCGACGGTCAGATGGACAGGGTAGCGGCCGCCGGCCAGACCACCGGGTGGGCGCATGGTGAGGGCGATGGCGCGGCCCTCGATCTCGAGCGACCAGGGTCCCTGCGGGCCGACGGTGCTCTCCTTGGCAACCCCTAGCTGCCCGAAGCCCTTCTCCTCGGATGCCCGCGCCGGTCGACCCGCGGCTGGCGAAGCGGGGGCCGCCGGAGGTGCGAGAACGGTGTCGGGTAGGGGCAGGGAGTGGACCTCGTTTGCCTGTACCCGTGCCTTCTCCGAAGCACCCTGGGTGCGGGAAGCCGCGAGCTCCCGAGCCTGCTGGCGTTCTGCGCCGACCGCCGGGACGGGTGCGACCCGCGCCGTCGGCCGCTCCGCCTTGCCGGAGGCGCCCAACGTCACCCTCCTCTCCCGGGCCGGGGACGGGGTGCTCGACACCAGGCGGTCGACCTCCTGCAGCTCGCCCTCGGCCATCCGCTGAGCGGTGCTGGTCTGGGAAGGGGCGGCACGAGACTCGTCCTTGACCTCGACCTGCCCAGCGGACCGAGCCGGCGGTGAGATCTGCGGCAGCGAGTGCTGGCTGAGGCGCAGCACGACCGCGGTGCCGATCACGAGCGTGGCGGCGATGGCCGCAATACGCAGGGCCGGGCGCAGGCGCGGCACCGGTGGTGCTGAGCGCTCGAGATGGCCGACAAGCTGATCGACGGCTGCCGGCGCCCTCTCGGTCCGGGCGAGCTCCTGGACAGCGCTACGGATGCGCCGCAGGGTCTCGAGCTCGTCTTTCAAGCCTCGGTCCGCGGCCAGACGCATCTCGAGCCGACGGCTTTCCTCCTGGTCGAGGTCGTCGTCGAGGTAGCGGCTCAGCAGCTCGGTGGTGTCGGGCGTGATCACCTCTGTATCGCCTCCCTCAGTGCCGCCCGCGCCCGTGCCAGGCGTGAGCGGACGGTCCCGATAGGGACCTCCAATGCCTGTGCGATCTCCTCATAGCTGAGCCCCTCACCGTCCCTAAGCCAGACGACGACGCGTTGCTCGTCGGGCAGCCGGCCGAGGGCTGCGTCAACCTGTTCCAAGAGCTCTCCGCCTGCTGCCCGGCGCTCGGGATCGGGCGCCGGGTCGCGGGCCTCGAACCCTTCGCCGGCAGCCGTGGAGGTGGTCGGTACTTCGACCAGATGCAGGGCGCCCCGGCTCTGGCGGTGGCGCGACCGCAGGCAGTTCCACGCCACCTGGAAGACCCATGTGCTGAGCTTGGAAGCGCCGCGGAACCCCGGCAGTCCGCGCCAGACGCGCAGGAAGATCTCCTGGGTCGCGTCGAGGGCATCTTCCTCGGTCCGCGACATACGCCGTGCCAGGCGCCAGACCGGGTCCTTGTAGCGCGCATAAACCTCCTGGAACTCCACGCTCCCAGTGTGCCACAGGAGCTCACCTCCCACACCAGGTGAGACCCGCCGCGGCAGCAGAAGTTCCAGTGCTGGAGGCGGGTCCGCTACACCAGCTCGTCGACGAGCTCGCGGACCCGGCCCTCGATGACGCGGGCGATGGCGAGGTAGGTCTCGTCGTCCTCGCCGAATGGATCGGAGATGCTCCACACGTGGCTGGCAGCGGCCAGGTTGCGGGGTAGCCACCGCAGCCCCTCGCGGCCGATCAGGCTGACCACGACATCGACCTCGGCGAGAGGCACCTCACCGAGCCCCTTCGATCTGAGCCCGTCGTGACTGTAGCCGAGGCTCGTCAACGCGCGGCGCGTACCGTTGGCGATTCTTCTGGTGGGAGCGAGCCCGGCAGAGAGCGCGTCTACCTGGCCGCCACTCAGCCCGCGGGCCATCGCCTCCGCCATCGGCGAGCGGCAGGTGTTGCCGACACAGATGAAGAGTACCTTAGGTCGTGACACCCGGTGATTGTACGCGGGGTTTGTGGTCGAACCAAACCCTCAGTACAATCATCCGCGCTCGGGTACTGAACAGGTGAGGAGTACCGGTGCGGAGGAGGGACACCATGCAACACGGCGCGGAGCCCTGGCGAGTCAAGGTTGTAGAGCCCATCTTTCTGCCCGACAAGGACACCAGGCGACGCCGGCTCGAAGAGGCCGGTTACAACGTCTTCGCGATCCCGGCCGCCGATGTCTTCATCGATCTGCTGACCGACTCGGGCACCTCGGCGATGTCACAGAACCAGTGGGCCGGCCTGATGGTCGGGGATGAGTCGTACGCCGGGGCGCGCAACTTCTACAACTTCCAGGACACGGTGCAGGAGATCACCGGCCTGCCGTTTGTGATCCCGACCCACCAGGGGCGGGTTGCGGAGAACCTCCTTTTCACGACCCTCGTCAAGCCGGGCATGAGGGTGCCCTCCAACAGCCACTTCGACACGACCCGAGCCAACATCGAGGTCCACGGCGGGGAGGCCGTCGACCTGGTCGTTGCCGAGGGCCGCGACCCCGACGCAGACCACCCTTTCAAGGGCAACATTGACCTCGACCGCCTCGATGCGTTCCTGGCCGAGAATGGCCGCGAGCAGATCCCGATCGCCATGCTCACGGTTACCAACAACTCCGGCGGCGGCCAACCCGTCAGCCTGGCCAACATCCGAGGCATGGCCGAGCTGTGCCGGCGGCACGGCGTGCCGTTCTTCCTCGATGCCTGCCGCTTTGCTGAGAACGCGTGGTTCATCAAACAGCGGGAGCCGGGGCAGGGCCACCGCAGCGTCACCGAGATCGTAGCGGACATGTTCCATGCCGCAGACGGCTGCACCATGAGCGCCAAGAAGGACGGGCTCGCGAACATCGGCGGCTTCATCGCGATGCGGGATCGGAGCCTGTTCGAGAAGCTGAAGAACATGCTGATCCTGATCGAGGGCTTCCCTACCTACGGCGGGCTCGCCGGACGCGATCTCGAGGCGGTGGCGCGCGGGTTGCGCGAGGTTCTTGACGAGCGGTACCTGGAGTTCCGGGTCGGACAGGTGCAGGCGTTCTGGGAGCACCTGGATCGCAAGGGTGTGCCGATGATCCGTCCTGCCGGCGGTCATGCGATCTACCTTGACGCGCGGCGATTCCTCCCGCATCTGTCCCAGGAGGTGTATCCGGCCCAGGCGCTGACCGTGGCGCTCTACCTCGAGGGCGGCGTACGCGGGGTCGAGATCGGTGGCGTCATGTTTGGCAAGACTGACCCCGGAACCGGCGCCGCCGTATGGCCGCAGCTGGAGCTGGTTCGCCTGGCGGTTCCGCGTCGTGTGTACACCAACACACACCTGGAGTACGTCGCCAAAGTCATCGAGCGACTGTACGCGGACCGGGAGCGCTTGGGCGGCCTGCGGATGGTGTACGCGGCGGAGGTGCTTCGCCACTTCACGGCGCGCTTCGAGCCGCTTTCCGCAGCCGTCGCCACGTCGCCACCGTCCGGCGGCACGTAGTCGCCGGCCTCGGGTCATGGCAGCTGCGGACGATTGACCGCAGGAGGCTAGAGGTTGTAGCCTACAGGTGCCGTGGAGGTGCTCGCAGGGCGTGGTTCTTACCGGCTACAACACCGATATCGACTTTCGAGGGATGACCTACCACGTCCAGACCGAGGACAAGGGAACGTCGAACCCTGTCATTGAGTCGCTTGTCTACGCCAACGGCGAGATCCTCTACTCCAGGCGCACCCAGTACAGGGAGCTCGTGGACGAGGGCATCGACCTCAAGGCCGTGGCGAGCCTCATGGATCGCCAGCACCGGACGATTGTCGAGGCAATCCGCCGCGGCATGCTCGAAGAGCTGTCCTCGCGTTCCGAGGTCGCTAGCGAGAGCGATGACACTGCGGTTTCCACGGCACGTCCGCTGGTGGGAACGGAAGGCGAGGATCGTACGCTGGACCAGGTGATCCTTGAGTACCTCGAGGCGCAGAAAGAGCAGGCACATCTGGTGCTGCGGGCGGCCGAAGGCGAGGACTTCGTCTACGGCGCCGAGGTCTCTTTGCACGTGGTCGCTCTCAACTCCCGTTCCGACCAGCCCGAGGCCGGGGTCCGGATCTCGGTCGTCTTCAAGTCGACCGCCGAGCCGCGCCGGCTGCTTCTAGCCGAGGGTGTGACCGACGACGAAGGCGCCTTCGAGGCTTCCGCACAGCTGCCGGAGTTCAACGGGGGGACTTCCGCGGTGGTGGTGGCGGCCGAAGGGCGGCTGGGCCAGGCCGAGATGAAGCACCTGGTCCATCGCTGAGCTCGCCACTCCTGCGGGCGCCTGGCTTGCCGTCACGAGGCGGGGTTGCTCCATACGGAAATCTGAAGTAGACTGCGCTTTGCGGGTGGGCCGTTAGCTCAATTGGCAGAGCAAGGGACTCTTAATCCCTAGGTTGGAGGTTCGATTCCTCCACGGCTCACCAATCCCCTTTTCGCTGCGAAAGTGGCGGAACTGGTAGACGCGCGAGACTTAGGATCTCGTGGGGAGACCCGTGGGGGTTCGAGTCCCCCCTTTCGCACCACCCGGAGTTCAGATCCATGCCATACCAGCTGACACATCGTCCCGATCACACGGTCGAGGTCACGGCCCACGCCGATTCAGAAACGGTGGAGGCTGAGCGCCTCCATATCCTGCAGGAGCTTCGTCGCTCTGCCCGCATACCGGGTTTCCGTCCGGGCAAGGCGCCGCTGTCGGTCGTCCGTACCCGCTTCGGTGACACCGTCCAAAGCGAGCTCGAAGAGCACCTGTCCAAGCACCTGTGGCAGGAGGTGCTCGACGGCGAGGAGGGCCTGGAGCCGCTGACGCCGCTGCAGGTCAAGAGCGCGGTCTTTGAGGAGGATGGCTCCTTCGCCATCGACGGCGAGCTCGAGGTGCGGCCCCGCTTCGAGCTCCCGTCCTTCGAAGGGCTCACGCTGCCCGAGGTGACGATCTCGGTCACCGACGGAGAGATCGAGCAGGAGCTGGAAAAGCTGCGCAAGGAGCAGGCGGCGTGGGAGCCGGTCGAAAACGGAGCCGCTGAGGACGGCATGCTCGTGGAGATGGACCTCCACGGCGAGTACGTGGATGGGGACGGGGAGCCGTTCAGCAGCGAGGGTGTCCGCTTCGAGCTGGGGGAGGAAGGGGTCTTCATGGAGATCCAGGAGGCCCTGCGGGGAGCGAAGAGCGGCGACGAGGTGACGGCCGAGAGGCAGTTCCCGGAGGATGATCCGGATCGGGAGCGCGCCAGCAAGACGGTCCGCTACCGCATCAATGTGCTCAGCCTCAAGCGCCAGATCCTGCCGGATATCGACGACGGTTTCGCCACCGGGTTCGGGTTCGATGACCTGGAGGGACTGACGACGCGGGTTCGCGAGGCGGTCCTGGCCCGCAAGAAGAGTGAGCGCCGGAGCACCTGGCGGAGAGCGCTGCTTGACCGGCTGGAGGAAGGGATCGACCACAATCAGCTGCCACCGACGCTGGTGCGGCACGATCTCCGGGAGGAGATGGAGCGGTACGCGTACGCGATGGCAATGCAGGGCAAGGACCCGCGCAGCGACGACACTGACTGGCAGCAGATCTCGGCCGAGTTGGAGCCGCAGGTTCGCCGCAAGGTGCTCGACAGCCTGATTCTCGATCAGCTTGGGGAGGAGTGGGAGACCGAGGTGCCCGAGGAGGAGGTTGACGGCTTCGTACGGGAAGACGCACAACGGCGTGGCGTACCCCTGGCGGAACATATTGCAAACCTGGAGAAGGAAGGACGGTTGGACGAGATCCGACGAGCGGCGCGGGTATCGGCCACAGTCGACGAGCTCATCCGCCGTGCTGGCGGGGAGGTAGAGTGATGCTGGTACCGATTGTCGTCGAGCAGACCAGTCGTGGGGAACGCGCATTTGACATCTTCTCGCGCCTGCTGAAGGACAATGTCATCTTCCTCGGCGCCCCGATTGACGATCAGGTCGCCTCGCTGGTCATCGCGCAGCTTCTGTTTCTGGAGGCTGAGAACCCCGAGAAGGACATATTCCTGTACGTCAACTCGCCGGGAGGATCGATTACTTCCGGTCTGGCCATCTACGACACCATGCAGTACGTCAAGCCCGATGTCAGCACCATCTGTCTCGGACAGGCGGCCTCGATGGCGGCGGTGCTCCTGGCGGGCGGCGCGAGTGGCAAGCGCTTCGCGTTGCCCCATAGCCGGGTCCTCCTCCACCAGCCGCTTATGTACGGGCTGCAGGGGCAAGCAACCGACATCGATATCCATGCCAAGGATCTGATGCGTTTGCGCGAGCGTCTCAACGAGATTCTGGCCCATCACACCGGACAAGCGGTCGACCAGATCCATCAAGACACGGAGCGTGACTTCATTCTCGAGGCAACCACGGCACTCGAGTACGGCGTGATCGACAAGGTCATTTCTTCCAGAGACTAGGGATGATGGAGCAGAAGTGCAACAGGTGGTGGTATACAATGGTCCGAGGAGGACCTGATGGCGCATCGTGACGGCGACGTGTTGCGCTGCAGCTTTTGCGGCAAGAGCCAGCACGAGGTGCGCAAGCTGATTGCGGGGCCCACCGTTTACATCTGCAACGAGTGTGTCGAGGTCTGCCTCGACATCATCGCCGAGGATCGCTCCACCGAAAGCCACTCGCGGCAGCAGGTGCTGCCGAAGCCTCACGAGATCAAGCTCCACCTTGACGAGTACGTCATCGGGCAGGAGGCCGCGAAGAAGAAGCTCGCGGTCGCGGTCTACAACCACTACCGACGCATCGAGTACCAGGGCGGGCGCAGCCACGGCGATGTCGAGCTCGCGAAGTCGAACATCCTGCTCATCGGGCCGACGGGAACCGGCAAGACACTGCTCGCTCAGACCCTCGCGCGCCAGCTTGAGGTGCCGTTCACCATTGTCGACGCCACCACTCTGACGGAGGCGGGATACGTCGGCGAGGATGTCGAGAACATCCTATTGCGGCTGTACCAGGCCGCCGGCGGCGACCGCGAGGCGGCGGAGCGCGGCATCGTCTACATCGACGAGATCGACAAGGTGGCGCGCAAGGCGGAGAATCCGTCGATAACACGCGATGTCTCCGGCGAGGGGGTGCAGCAGGCGCTGCTCAAGATCCTCGAGGGGACCCTGGCCAACGTTCCGCCGCAGGGCGGCAGAAAGCACCCCCATCAGGAGTTTCTGCAGATCGATACGACCAACATCCTGTTTGTCTGCGGTGGTGCGTTCGTTGGCCTCGAGGATGTCATCGCGGACCGCCTCAACCGCAAGCGGATGGGGTTCGGGGTCGACATCGGCGGCAACCAGGCGCGTTCCTCGGAGCTGCTGGAGCAGGTCCATCCCGAGGACCTCATCAAGTATGGAATGATCCCGGAGTTCGTCGGTCGCATCCCGGTCGTCGCCACCCTGCACGATCTCGACCACGAGGCTCTGGTGCGGATCCTGACGGAGCCGAAGAACTGCTTGGTGCGCCAGTACCAGACCATGCTCTCGTTCGAAGGTGTGGAGCTCAGCTTCACCCAGGACGCGCTCAACGCCGCGGCCGATGAAGCGATCCTGCGGAAGGTCGGGGCACGGGGGCTGCGTATCATCTTGGAAGAGCTGATGCTGGACATCATGTACCAGGTACCTGCAACACCGGATATCAAGGAGTTGGTCATCTCGCGCGACGTCGTTGAGCGGCGCGTGCCACCCTTGACAGCGTTCCGAAAGGTCGGCTGAGCCTACCGGTCCTTCATAGGTTGGAACCCATGACTCAAGAAAGTGAGACCCTGCTGCTCTCGATCGTGCCCTTGCGGGACATGGTCGTTTTTCCTCACATGATGGCGCCGTTCGTCGTCGGACGGGAGCCGTCGGTGGCGGCGCTGCAGTCCGCGCTCCAGCGTCCCGACAAGCGGATCTTTCTGACCACACAGCAGGATCCCAAGGTCGACCAGCCGGCGCCCTCCGACATCTACCAGGTCGGCGTCGTGGCCCGCGTCGTGCAGCACCTGCAGCTCGCGTCGGGGAACATCAAGGTGATGGTCGAGGGCCAGACGCGCGCCCGCATAGTCGAGCTACTCGAAGAGAAGGGCTCGCTGACCGCGCGCGTCGAGCTGCTGCAGTCCGACATCAACGTGGATGCCACGGTCGAGGCCTACATGGAGCGCCTGACCGAGCTCTTCAAGGAGTACGCGAAGCTGTCGCATCACCTGTCGGCCGAAGGCGTTATCGCTTCGTTGCAAACTGAGGATCCGGGCCAGTTTGCCGATATCCTCGCAGCTCACCTGACCCTGCCGACGCCCAAGAAGCAGGAGCTGCTCGAGGTCGTCAATCCCCTCGAGCGCCTGCAGCTGCTCAACGACCTCCTCGACGTCGAGATCGAGAAGCTGAACATTGATCGCCGCGTCAACTCACGTGTCAAGAAGCAGATGGAGAAGGCGCAGCGTGAGTACTACCTGTCGGAGAAGATCAAGGCGATCAATGAGGAGCTGGGCCGCGGCGACAGCCAGGACGAGCTCGCGCAGCTGAAGGCGCGGATCGAGGAGTCGGACCTGTCCGACGAGGCTCTCGGTAAGGCCCTGTCCGAGCTCAAACGGCTGGAAGGGATGCCGCCGGTGTCGGCGGAGGCCGGCGTATCCCGAAACTACATCGACTGGCTGCTGGCCGTGCCCTGGAAGAAGGCCGGGCGCGAGATCAGGGACATCAAGCGGGCTGAAACCGTGCTCAACGAAGACCACTACGGTCTCGAAAAGGTCAAGGACCGCATCCTGGAGTTCCTGGCGGTGCGTCAGCTGGTGCGCAAGACGACCGGGACGATCCTCTGCTTCGTCGGCGCTCCCGGGGTTGGCAAGACCTCGCTGGCTCGTTCGATCGCGCGGGCCACTGGCCGCAGGTTCGTCCGCCTGTCACTGGGCGGGGTCCGCGACGAGGCCGAGATCCGCGGCCATCGCCGGACGTACATCGGAGCGTTCCCTGGGCAGATCGTGCAGATGATGCGCAAGGCGGGGACCGTGAACCCAGTGTTGCTGCTCGATGAGGTCGAGAAGATGGCGGCGGACTTTCGCGGTGATCCGGCGGCGGCGCTGCTCGAGGTGCTGGACCCGGAGCAAAACCACGCCTTCCACGACCACTATCTCGACGTCGAGTACGACCTCTCTCGGGTGCTCTTCATCTGCACCGGTAACGTCACCCACACGATTCCACCGGCGCTGCTCGACCGCATGGAGATCATCCAGCTGTCGGGGTACACACACCAGGAGAAGCGCGAGATCGCGCGCCAGTTCCTGATCCCGCGCCAGCTCAAGAAGCATGGTCTGACGAGGTTCGAGGTGTCGTTCCAGGATGAGGCGGTGATGTTGCTCATCGAGCGCTACACCCGCGAGGCCGGTGTCCGCAACCTCGAGCGGGAGATTGCCTCGATCTGCCGCAAGCTCGCGCGCAGAGCGCTCAAGAGCGCGGCGAAGAAGGGGGCGCGCCTCGACGTGACCCCAGCCTTGGTCGACGAGCTCCTCGGACGTCCCCGCTACCGCCAGCAGCAGGCGGAGAAGGAGCCGGAGGTTGGCGCGGCCCTGGGCCTGGCATGGACTCAGGTCGGCGGCGAGCTCCTGACCACCGAGGTGTCGCTGATGCGCGGCAGTGGCAAGCTGACTCTGACCGGGCAGCTCGGCGATGTCATGCAGGAGTCGGCGCGTGCCGCGCTGTCCTTTGTCCGTTCCCGCGCCGACTCTCTCGGCATCGATGTCGAGCGGTTCGAGAAGACCGACGTCCACCTCCATGTTCCGGAAGGGGCGATCCCCAAGGACGGGCCTTCCGCCGGGATCACGCTCGCGACGGCGCTGGTCTCGGCCTTCACAGGACGACCGGTGCGGCCGGACGTGGCGATGACCGGCGAGATCACGCTGCGTGGCCGTGTGTATCCGGTTGGTGGTATCAAGGAGAAGGTCCTGGCCGCTTTCCGGGCGCACGTGCCGTGCGTGCTGCTGCCGGAGGAAAACGAGAAGGACCTCGAGGAGATCCCGGACGAGGTCAGGGAAGCCATGACCTTCGTGCTGGTTTCCAGCATGGACGCGGTCCTCGAACGGGCATTGGTCCAGGACGTGGAGCCGCCCCTGGCACCGGCGGCTGGGGAGGCGTCGGAGGGCGTTCCTCCGCCGATGCCTCACTGATGCCGTGGAGATCAAGGATGTCACCTTCCTGCGGTCGGCGCTCGAGCCCACCTCGCGACCCAAGGACTGGCTACCGCAGATCGCGGTCGCGGGAAGGTCGAACGTTGGCAAGTCGAGTCTTCTGAATTGGTTGTGTCGGCGTCAGATCGCCCGTGTCGCGAAGGCGCCGGGCAAGACGCGGACTTTGAACTTCTATCTCGTCAACCGGGCGTTCCTCCTGGTTGACTTGCCGGGGTACGGTTATGCGAAGGTCCAGAGCAGGCTGCGGCAGCAGTGGGGCGCGGAGGTCGCGAGATACCTCGCGGACGAACAGCGCCTGGCGGGCGTCGTGAGCCTGATTGACATCCGTCACGGGCCGAGCCCGCTCGATTTCGAGCTGCAGGAGCTGCTGCTCGAGAGCGGGAGGGAGCGTCTTGTGGTACTGACGAAGGCGGACAAGGTCAACCGATCCCACCGCGCCAACATGCGTCGCGAGGTCCAGCTCGCGTTCGGCGTCCCGACACCGCCCCCTGTGGTCAGCGTTCGCTCGGGTGAGGGGCGCCGAGAGCTCTTGGACGGGATCGAAGGCCTGCTCGACAGGTGGAGAGAGCAACAGCGAGGAGAATGAGATGGCACGCAAGAAGAAAGAGGCTGACAGTCCGGAACCGGTGGTGATCCCGCTCGATCTGGAGGACGAGATCGAGGAGTATGAAACACAGGTTTCGGACGCTGCCCCGGGTGAGCGCCTGAACCTGAAACAGCTCAAGGAGATGAACATCAGTGAGCTGTCAGGGATCGCGCGCACCCTGGGTGTGGAGAATCCGGCCGGCCTGCGACGTCAGGATCTGATCTTCAGGATCCTGCAGCGGCAAACCGAACGTGAGGGCCTGATCTTCGGTGAGGGCGTTCTCGAGGTGCTGCCCGAGGGGTTCGGATTCCTCCGGGCGCCGGAGTACAACTACCTTCCGGGTCCGGATGATATCTATGTGTCTCCTTCGCAGATCCGGCGCTTCAACCTGCGCACCGGAGACACCGTCTCCGGCCAGATCCGACCTCCCAAGGAGGGAGAGCGCTACTTCGCGCTCATCAAGGTCGAGGCGGTCAACTTTGAGCCGCCCGAGGTGGCCATGGAGAAGGTCCACTTCGACAACTTGACGCCACTGTACCCGGAGGAGCGCATCAACCTCGAGGTCGAGGAGAACATGACCTGTCGCGTCATGAACCTCCTGACGCCGCTCGGCAAGGGCCAACGCGGCCTCCTCGTGGCACCGCCGCGTACCGGCAAGACAATGATGCTGCAGGCGATAGCGAACGCCGTCACGAGTAATCACCCGGAGGTGACCCTGATCGTGCTCCTCATAGACGAACGCCCGGAGGAGGTCACCGACATGCAGCGTTCGGTGAAGGGCGAGGTGATCTCCTCGACTTTCGACGAGCCTGCGACACGCCACGTGCAGGTAGCAGAGATGGTCATCGAGAAGGCGAAGCGTCTCGTCGAGCACAAGCGCGACGTCGTGATTCTGCTCGACTCCATCACTCGCCTCGCGCGCGCCTACAACACGGTAGTCCCGCCGTCGGGCAAGGTCCTGTCAGGCGGCGTCGACTCCAACGCCCTACAGAAGCCGAAGCGGTTCTTCGGCGCAGCGCGCAACATCGAGGAGGGCGGCAGCATGACGATCATCGGCACCGCCCTCATCGACACCGGCTCAAGGATGGACGACGTCATCTTCGAGGAGTTCAAAGGCACCGGCAATATGGAGGTCCACCTCGACCGCAAGCTGGTGGAAAAGCGCGTCTTTCCGTCCATCGACATCCACCGCTCGGGCACCCGCAAGGAGGAGCTCCTGATCGAGGAGTGGGAGCTGCGGCGGATCTGGGTGCTGCGCAAGGTCCTGTCATCGCTGTCGACGGTCGAGGCGATGGAGCTGCTGCTCGAGAAGCTCTCTCAGGTTACGACCAACGCCGAGTTCCTGCAGGCGATGTCTCAGGGGTAGAAATTTTCGTCGCGGATTCCTGGAAAACGGAAGACGCTCGGATAGGAACTGGTTGCAGCCGGAGGGGAAGGTCGCGAGTGGACGTTCAGGAGATCCTGCAGAAAGCCGTGGCCGGGAAGCGGCTGGAGCGGGCCGAGGTGCTGGCCCTTTTCGAGGAGGCACCCCTGCTCGACCTGGGTCAGGCAGCCAACCAGGTTCGCGAGCGGTGCACCGACCCCACCGAGGCCACCTACATCATCGATCGAAACATCAACTACACCAACGTTTGCGTCTACCGGTGCCGGTTTTGCGCCTTCTACCGGACCCCCAAGGACGGCGACGCCTACGTGCTCCCGTTCGAGGAGATTGCGGAGAAGGTGGCGGAGACGGTGGCCGCAGGCGGAACCGGGATTCTCCTCCAGGGCGGCGTGCACCCGGCGTTGCGCCTCTCCTACTACGAGGACCTTCTGCGTCGCCTGAAGCGCACATTCCCGCAGATTCACCTCCATGCGTTCTCCGCTCCTGAGGTGTGGTACGTGGCCAAGCTCGAGAGAATGCCGGTACGAGAGGTGATCCGCCGCCTGATGGAGGCCGGGCTGGACTCGATTCCCGGCGGCGGCGCAGAGATTTTGGAGGACGAGACTCGGCGGCGTATCTGGTCACGCGCCAAGGCGTCCACTCAGCAGTGGCTGAACGTGCACCGAGAGACCCACCACCTCGGCCTGCGGACCACCGCCACGATGATGTTTGGAGTCGGCGAGCCGTACTCCGCCAGGGTCGAGCACCTCATGGCCACGCGCGAGCTGCAGGACGAGACCGGTGGCTTCACCGCCTTCATTCCGTGGACCTTCCAGGAGGAGAACAGTGACCTCGAAGGAGAGGTTGCGACCGCGGGCGGCTACGAATACCTGCGGACGCTTGCCATCTCCCGCCTGGCTCTCGACAACATCGAGCATGTCCAAGGGTCATGGGTGACCCAGGGGCCGAAGATCGGCCAGGTGTCTCTGTTCTTCGGCGCCGACGATCTCGGCTCCATCATGCTCGAGGAGAACGTCGTCGCCGCGGCGGGGGCACAGCACCGGATGACACAGGCGGACATAGAGCGGGTCATCTCGGGCGCCGGACGCGAACCGCGCCAGCGCCGGACCCTCCACGAACCCCTATAACCCGGACCATTCCTTCGCGATCTACTGCGACCGACGATACGCCAGCCATCGCTGTGCTCTTCGCGCCTCGCTGTCCTCAACATACAGGGAGTATGCCTGCGGCAGCTCGACACTCAGAACCCAGCGCTGACAGACGTCTCGCCGGTCTCGCTACGATCGCGCACGAATGCTCCGGGTTAGGGAGATTCGAAAGATGGAAGCGTTCGCTGGAACACAGGCCAACGGAATACCAATCCGGAGCGCGTTCCGGAGAATGGCACGATCGGCGGAACGTGCCATCTATGACATTGTCGCTGTACGACCTTCACAAGCTCACTGCGCTCGGGCGAAATGTCATAGGTGGCAATTCGCGGGGAGGGCGTTTGCCCGTGTGGCCTCAGCCACGATGGAGGCGCCTCGTTGCCTGACCGGAGCGGGCCGTGAGAGCGAGGAACCGATGGAGATCTTCGCCCGCTCCGAGGCAGGCGATGACGGGCGTCTGCAGAGCAGACGTCCGGGCGCCGGAGCCACAGAGAATGCCGGGCTCCCACGGCCCTTGGCGCTGGGAGTACTGGCCTCACGATTGGAGGAGGCGGCCCAAGCGATTCCGGGCAGTCGCCCAGAGGCCGGAGCTCCGGACTAAGACAAGATCTCGTACTGCTCGAGGTGGAAGGTGGGGTTCTCCCTCAGTACGACCTCGAAGCGGTGGACTTCCTCCATCTCGCGCAGAATCTCGCGAAACGGCCCCTGCATGTAGTGCGAGATCTCGGGGTGCACGACCAGAGAAAGCTGGGCCGCCTGATCTCGCTCTGCGGTGCTCAGGAGCTCCCGACGGATCTCGAGACACAGGGTCGCCAGCGACTTGATCCGACCGGAGCCATGGCAGTATGGGCATTCCTGGCTGAGCATGACGTCGAGGCTGGGCCGGCTCTTCTTGCGTGTCAGCTGTACCAGGCCGATGTCGCTCATCGGCAGCAGCTGGCTTCGTGCAGGGTCGGTCTTGAGCTCGGCCGCCAGGGTCTCGTATACCTCGAGCCGGTGGGTGCCGTCCTCCATGTCGATAAAGTCGATGACGACGATGCCGCCGAGGTCGCGCAGCCGCAGCTGGCGTACGATCTCTCGCACTGCTTCGAGGTTGATGCGGTAAACCGTGTCTTCGAGGGACGTACTGCCGACGTACTTGCCGGTGTTGACGTCGATCGCTACCAGTGCCTCGGTCTGGTTGACGACCAGGTAGCCGCCGGACTTCAGCCAGACCTTGGGACGCAGCGCCTTCTCAAGCTCGCGATCGATGGTGAACGCCGCCATCAGGTCGCCGGGCCGCTGGAACAGCTTCACGCGTTGCACCAGCGGCGGGTCGCGCTGATCGAGGAACTCGGCGACCTCGCGGAAGGCATCCACGTCGTCTACCCAGCATTCGCGAACGGCCTCGGTCAGCATGTCGCGAACCGAGCGCAGGGCGGGGCTGAGCTCATTGTGGACTAGGACCGGGGAGTGGCTCCCTTCCGCGACACGCTGAACCCTGTCCCACAGCTTCCGCAGCACCCGACGGTCAACTTCCAGCTCACTGGTTCCCTGTCCTTCCCCTGCGGTACGAACGATCCAACCTCCGGGATCGTCAAAGCCCTCGATGATCTGTCGCAGGCGCGCTCGCTCGTCGGGATCTGTGATTCGCCGCGACACTCCGCTCTGCGGAACCGTTGGCAGGTAGACCAGGAAACGTCCGGGAAGGCTGATGTAGCTGGTGAGCCGCGGACCTTTCGTGCCGAGGCGGTCGCGGACAACCTGCACCAGCACCTCTTGGCCCTCGCGCAGCAGGTCGTCGATTGCCACCTCGTCGGCTGGTAGGCCGAGCGCCTCCCCCTCCCCCTCCAGGAAGAGATCGGCGTAGTCGTCGACCACGGCACCGGCCTCGCGAACATACAGGAAGGCGTCGCGACCGACGCCAACGTCGACGAAGGCGGCCTGCATCCCGGGGAGCACTCGAGTGACCGTGCCCTTGTAGAGATTGCCGACCAGCGACGAGGCCCGGTGTCGCTCGGCCCGGTAGGTCACCAGGCGTCCGTTTTCGCGCAGTGCAACCCGAGTCTCGAACGGGTTGACCGACAGATACATCGAGGCCTCAATCACGCGTTCACCAGCCGGTGGCGCCAGATGGAGATCACCATGCCGAGCGCGATGCAGGTGGTCAGTAGAGAGGAGCCGCCGTAGCTCATCAGCGGCAGGGTGATGCCGGTCGTCGGCAGCCAGCCGACAACCATCCCGAGGTTGACGACGGTTTGGAAACCCAGCCAGGCGGCGATCAGGGTCGCCAGCACGATGCCAAAACGCTCACCGGCCTCGGCGGCTGTGACACCGACTCGCCACAAGAGGAGAGCGTAGGCGAGCAGCAGCGCGGTGGTCCCGACAAACCCTGTCCCCTCAGCCCAGGCGGCGAAGATGAAGTCGGTGTGCTGCGCGGGCAGGAAGCGGAGAGCCGACTGGCTGCCGCGCCCGAGCCCCTGTCCCACCAGGCGTCCGGAGCCGACCGCGATCTTTGACTGCCGCACCTGGTAGCCGGCACCGTACGGGTCGCGGTCCGGCTGGACGAGGGTGAGGATGCGGTCCTTCTGGTAGGGCTTCAGCCCCCACATCCAGGTCGCCCCTGCGCCGATAATCGCCACCAGACCGATGACGACCCACACCCGAGGTCGGAGACCTCCGATCCACAGTGCTGCCACGATCAGGGGCAGGTACGTCAACGCCACACCGAGATCGGGCTCCAGCAGGATCAGGACGACAGGCGCTCCGACGATCGCTGCCAGCAGCGGCAGGTCGAGCAGCTGCAGCCGATTGCGCCCACTGCGGGCGAACCACGCGGCGATCATCAGCGCAGTGCCGAGACGAGCCACCTCGCTCGGCTGAAACGACGCCGGGCCGAACGAGAACCAACCGCGGGTTCCGCTACGGGTCTCGCCGACGAGTAGAACGGCGGCCAGGAGAAGCAACGACAGGACGTAGGCCATGGGCGCCACTCGCTGCAACACCGAGGCACGGACCTGGCCAACCAGCCACAGGGCGGCGAGCCCGATGACCCCCCAGGTCGTCTGTCTCAGGAGAAGCCTGTGACCGACGATCGGATCGACCGCACCGAGAACCGAGAGCGACGCACCCAGTATGGCGAGGACGGCGAGCAGCAGCCAGGGGTCGATGCGGTGCTCCATGGCCATCAGTCTACCCCGGTGAGTCCGCAGCCGGCCGCCGGCTGACCGTCGTTTCACCGCTTTCGGAGAGTGCAGCCTTGAGCACTGCGGCAACGACGGGCGCCGCGGTCGCGGATCCGCCACCGCCGTGCTCCACCACGGCGGCGACGACAAGCTTCGGAGAGTGTGCCGGGGCCCAGCCAACGAACAGGGCGTGGTGGCGGAACCTCTCCTCGAGCTCGTCTGATTCCGTGTCGTCACGCAGTCGGACGACCTGCGCCGTGCCGGTCTTGCCGGAGATCGGCAGCGCGGCCAACGAGCGTGCAGTTCCGTTGCTGCCGTGTACGACCTCCCACAGCCCCTTACGAACGGTGGCGAGGTTCGCTTCATCGAGGCCGAGGTCGTCGAGCTGGCTCGGCCGCGCCCTTTCGACCAGGTGCGGCCGGACCAGGTGGCCACCGTTGGCGAGCGCCGCATAGGCGACCGCCAGCTGCAAGGGAGTCACCACGAGAGGACCCTGGCCAATCGAGACCGAGACCGTGGTCCCTGGGTACCAGGGGCGGTGGCGAACGCGCCCCGCCCACTCGGGGGTACCAACGAGACCGGGCCGTTCGGCTGCGAACCCGATCCCCGTCTGGGCACCGAACCCGAAGCGCTGCAGCCAGCGTGCGATTTCGTCGATGCCGAGGCGCTGCCCGAGCAGGTAGTAGTAGGAGTCACACGAGACCTCCAGGGACCGTGGCATGTCGACACGGCCGTGGCCAGAGCGCCTCCAGCAGTGGAAGACATGGCCGAAGAGGACAACCGAGCCGGAGCAGTAGATCGACGCGCCGGGTCTGATGAGGCCGTCCTCGAGGGCGGCCATGGCGAGGAAGGGCTTGATCGTGGATGCCGGCGGGTAGACGCCCTGGATACACCGATCCTGGAGAGGGTGTTCGGGGTCGTCCCGGATCTGCGCCCAGCCTTGCGGGGTAAGCCTCGCGGTGAACAGGTTGGAGTCGAAGGAAGGTGCCGAGTAAAGGACACGAACCGCGCCGGTGAAAGGGTCGAGCGCGACCACGGCGCCACTGTGGCCGACGAGCGCCGTCGCCGCGACCTGCTGCAGCCGCAGATCCACGGTCAGAGTGATGTCATGTCCATCTCGGGGGGGCGACTCAGCTACCACTCCAAGGCGCTGCCCAATCGCGGATACGACAACCTGCCTGCTTCCCCCTCGTCCGCCGACGAAGTCCTCCATCATGGCCTCGGCTCCGGTTGCTCCGACTAGCGTGTCGGGGTTGGCGTCGGGCCGGGAGGAAAGCTCATGCTCGCTCAGGAGCCGCAGGTGGCCGACGACATGGGCGGCCAGGTCGGCATTGGGGTAGTGACGGCGGAACCCGCTCACAACCGCCAGCTCGGGGTGGTCGCTCTGGTGGGTCCTGACGCGTGCCACCTGGTCCCAGGTCAGGTTCTCTGCGACCAGAACCGGTGCGAGCGAGCTGCGGGCTTTCTGGCGCAACCGCATCGACAGGTCGCGCGCGCTGGCAATACCGGAGCGGGCCAGAAAGAGGGCGGTGGCGTCGAGGTGACGCGCCTCATCGGGGAACAGGAAGAGATCGAATGAGGGCCTATTGGTAGCCAGGACGAGACCGTTGCGGTCATAGATACGACCCCGACGCGCAGCAATCGGCAGGCTGCGGAGCCGATTGTTCTCGGCCATGGAGCGCCAGAACGCGCCGCGAAGAACCTCGAGATCGGCTACCCGGAGGTGGATCGCTCCGAGCAGGAGGACCAGCGCTATCACCAGCCACGACGCGCGGTGCCGGAGCGGGGAGACATCCTCGTAGATTTGCATGTCAGCGCAGCCGACGGTGACGATAGAACGCCCAGCGAGCCGCTAGGTCGAGGGTCAGCAGCCACCCGACCAGACCGCACCAGGCGGCGGTCAGCAGCGCGCTCATCGCGACCGTCCACCAGCGCAAGGGAGTCGCGACGCCGAGCGGCAGTAAGGCCAGCTCGTGAACGAGGTGAACGATGATGGCGGTGAGTGCCCCAAGGGCGGCCCACATGCGAGGGGACCGGTCGGCAACCCACGATGCGGTCCACGCGGCCGCCAGGGCGGCTGCGCTCCACGCGATGGCCCCGGGACCCAGAAGCGGCTCCATAACCACGTCCCATGCCGCCCCGACGACGAGACCGACCAGCAAAGGGTTGGGACGCTCCGTACGCGTGGCGACGGCGACTAGCCACACGGCCGGAACGAGCAGGCCGGTACCCCAAGCGGGGAGCCCGGGCAAGCCGAGCAACCGCTGAGCGATGAAGGACCCGATGAGGAGCAGCCCCCACTTCATCAGTGTTTTTCCGTTCCAGCCCGGGACTGCCATGATGTGATGACCATGGCGACGTCGAGCGCGTCGAGGGCCACAACGGCCCGCGCCCGAACCTCGAGAAACGGACCGGCGGACTCGCGCACCGAGGTGACTCGCGCCACCGGAATGCCCGGCGGGTAGACTCCATCCGCGCCGCTGCTGACGAGCTCGGTGTCGAGGAGGACATGAGCACGGCTGGGCACGTACTCCAGCTGCAGCTCGCCGCTTCCGGTGCCAACGAGCAGGCCGGGAAGCTCCCCGGGTGCGGTGCGCACGGCGATGGCGCTGCCGGGCCGGATCACGAGCTCGACCCACGACACGGACTGACTCACGCTCACGATCCTGCCGACCAGGCCGCCGGCCGCGAGCACCGGCATGTCGCGGCCCAAACCGTGACGAGTGCCGGCTGATATCTCCATCAAACCCGAGCCGAGGTCGCGGTACGTACACGGCACGATGACGCCGCCCTGGGCGAGGCTGGGAATGTTGCTGGCGATCTTCAGTGCGCCTCTCAGGGAGGCGACATCCCGCTCGAGCAACCGCTGTCGGATCGTTGCTTCCTCGAGCCTCTGCTGCAGCTGAGCGTTCTCGCCGACTAGCCGGGAAGTGTCCCGGACTCCCCACGAAAGATCCGAGGCGCACCGATACGCGGTACGGGCGGCGGCGGCGAAGGGCCGCGCCAGTGCGTGGGCCCATGCGAAAACCAGCGGCTCCCGCCCGCGCTGAACCTGGGCCGCGGCGATGAGCTCGAGGAGGAGCCAGATCAGAGCCGTTTGAACAATGCGTCGTCGGTTGTAGAGCACCGGTCCCTAAGAGATGGCGATCTTGCGCAGGAGATCGATGTCGGTGAGCATCATGCCCGTTCCCCGAACGACCGCAGAGCCGGGGTCCTCGGTATAAGCCACCGGCAGACCGGTCTCCTCGCGCAGGCGCTTGTCAAGGTTCTTGAGAAGAGAGCCGCCGCCGGCCAGAATGATGCCCTTGTCCATGATGTCAGCGGAAAGCTCGGGCGGCGTTCGCTCGAGAGCGTTGCGGACGGCGTCGACGATGGTCACTATGATCTCCGCGAGAGCCTCGCGGATTTCCTCGTCGGTGATGGTGAGGGTCTTCGGAACACCCTCGACGAGATCGCGGCCCTTGATCTCCATTGTCAGGGGCTCGTCCAACGGATATGCGGAGCCGATCTCCATCTTGATCTGCTCGGCGGAGCGTTCGCCCACGAGCAGGTTGTACTTCTTTTTGATGTACTGGATGATCGCCTCATCCATGCTATTGCCGGCGACACGGACCGAGCGGGAGTAGACCACCCCGGCGAGAGAGATCACAGCAACATCGCTGGTGCCTCCACCGATGTCGACGATCATGTTCCCCGACGGCTCCGTGATCGGCAGGCCGGCTCCGATGGCCGCCGCCATCGCCTGCTCGATCAGATACACCTCGCTGGCCCCGGCTTTGAGCGCCGTGTCCTTGACCGCGCGCTTTTCGACCTGCGTGATCTCTGACGGGACGGAGATGACGATCCGGGGCCGAACGAAGAATGAGCGGCCGTGCGCCTTCCTGATGAAGTAGTCGAGCATCCTCTCGGTGACCTCGAAGTCGGCGATGACACCGTCCTTCATCGGACGGATCGCCTGGATATTGCTCGGGGTCTTGCCCAACATCTCCTTGGCCTTGCTGCCGACGGCCTCGACCCGATTCGTGACGCGGTTGACCGCCACGATTGATGGCTCGACGACCACGATCCCTCGGCCGCGGACGTACACCAGGGTAGTTGCGGTGCCGAGATCGATGGCCAGATCTGAAGAGAAGAACCCCAGCAAGCTGGAGACACGCATCAATAGACCTCCACGTAGACGCGTTGGCGCCGTTCGGTGCGGTTGCCGGCCGGATCGACGGCGGCGACGATCAGGTCGTTCCAGCCGTCGTGGGGAACTTCGACGGCTTTCCGGAAGTGTCCGTCGGCGTCGACGTTCACGTCCTCATCGTTGATCGTGACGGTAGCACCGACCTCGGTCCGACCCTCGACGATGAAGAGCTGTCCCATCTGTCGTGCGGGTTGAACCTCCAGCTCCGGCGGCGTGTGATCCTCGAGCGGCAGGCGCTGGTGGGGAGACATGATCCGGAAGCGGCGCACCGCGCTCCACTCCGATCGGGTCCCAGTGGCGTCGGTCACGGCAACGCGCCAGAAGTAGGTTCCGGGTGAGACGATCTTCAGCTTCGCCAGGCTGTGAGGGAGCTCGGGTGCATCGATCTCCATGGTGCTGCCCAGGAAACGCGGCGAGCGACTGACCTGCAGGTGAGAGGTGACGGCTCCGGCGGGGAGCTGCCAGGTGAGCGAGATCTTCGCCGTGGTGGCCATGTCGAAAGTGGCGTTGTCGGCGGGCTCGAGCGGCCGGGGCGGATCCGGAATCCGTCCCTTGTCAGCGAGGGCGCCCTCTGCGGAGACGGCGACTCGCTCGCGAGAGCGCAGCTGGACCTTGTGGCCGCCGCTGCCGCGAACATCCGCTCCTCCCGCGTAGGCGGCGACGATGGCGGTGTGCTCCTTCTTCACGTCCACGGCGACCCGGCTGTCGCGCGCTACCCGGGCCTCGAGGGTGTCGGTCGAGATCGTTGATGGTTGCGTCGAAGTGTAGACGTTGATGTGTCCGACGACCATCTTGACCCGTCCCGGGGCGGCGCGTGCCGGCTGGTTGTGGATCTCGAGCAGGGAGTCGGGCGAAATCCTGTACAGCGTGCCATCGGCAAACAGAATCTCGGCGGTGCCATCATCCCCGGTCCGTACGAAGTCTCCGTTGAACACCGGCATCCTGACCTGGGCGTTGATCCATTCGACCTTCCCGGCACGCTGTACTGACACACTTCCGTGGTAGCTGAGGATCTGCCCGGCGCCGACGGCGGCTCCCTCACCGGCACCGCGAATCGCCTCCAGTCGCCGGTCCGACTTCTCGGCAAGACTCAACGCCTGCGGCCACTGCTCCTTGCTGTAGGCGGCGCGGGATTCGTCAAGCTGCTGCGAGGCCTGTCTGAACTCGGCCTGCCACATTCGTGGGATGGGCTTGGACGCGATGGCGTCGCGCATCTGTTGCGCGTGTTCGATTGCGCGTCGTGCCTGTGCCTCCGGAGGAAGGTGAAGCCGACTGTAACCGAACGCCAACAGTGCTGCGGCGACCAGACCGGTGGCGGCGAGGGCAAGAACACGCCGCAGCGTGTTGACCCGAACGACCACCCAATCGATCTCGAATCCACGTCGTGCCAACGCCGGACCTCCAACCGTCAAGGTAGCATGCCATCTGGCGGGCGAGCAAGCGCAAGAGCTTCAATCCCATGACGTTGTCAAAACGCGACAGGGCGGGACAGCGGCTCGGTAGGTTGCGCGGGCCGGGAGGCTCCGATACACTTCGCTGTCCGAACGCTGATGTTGTTGGAGGGGAGCGATGGCGCTCAAGTGGTTGCGGGACAATCTGAAGCATCTAAAGTGGGTCCTCTGGTTCGTCGTCATCGTGTTCGTGCTCCTCGTCTTTGTCGATTGGGGCACTGGCCGCAGCGGCGGCGTTCGCGAGGGCGTTGCTGTCCAGGTTGGTGACTACGCTGTCAGCGAGCAGGAGTTCCTCCACGAGCTCCGCGACGCTGAGCGTCGTTACCAGAGCCTGTACGGCGAACAGTGGGAGAAGGTCCGGAACCAGATCAATCTGGCCCAGCAGACGGCGCAGCAGATCGTCCAGCGCCAGCTGCTCATCGACGTGGCCAGACGCGCCGGTCTGCGAGTATCGGACAGGGAGCTCCAGGAGCAGATCATGTCCGTGCCATCCTTCCAGCGGCAGGGGGGAGCGTTTGTAGGCCGGGAGCTCTACGAGCGGATTCTCCGCGCCAACCAGACTACCCCCGATGAGTTCGAGCAGCAGATGCGGGGCGATCTCTTGATCGATAAGCTGCGCAGAACCCTCGAAGCGGGGGTTGTCGTCAGCAACGGTGAGGTCGATCGCGAGATCCGGCAACAGCGGGAGACGGCCGACTTCGACATGATCCGCTTTTCCGTCGATCCCTTCCTGAGCAAGGCCAGCGCCAGCAACGAGGCGGTCCAGCAGTACTACAACCAGCACAAGCAGGACTTCCACCACCCCGAGCAGCGAGTTCTCCGCTATCTCCTGGTTGACAGCAATGCGCTGCGACGCCTGCTGCCGGTCGACGAAAGCGAGGTCGCGAAGTACTACCAGCAGCATCAGGATGAGTTCCGCGAGGGCGAGCAGGCTAAGGCGAGCCATATCCTGATCCGTGTCGATCCGGGCGCTTCGGCCGAGGAGCGCGCCAGGGCCAAGGTCAAGGCCGAAGCAATCGCAAAGATGGCCCGCTCCGGCACCGACTTCGCCACGCTCGCCCGCAAGCACTCAGAGGATCCCGGCTCCAAGGACAAAGGCGGTGAGCTCGGGTGGTTCGGTCGGGGCCAGATGGTGAAGGTCTTCGAGGACGCCGTCTTCGGCGCCAAGCCGGGACAGATCGTGGGTCCAATCGAGAGCCAGTTCGGCTACCACATCGTCAAGGTCGAAGGGTTCAAGGCCGCGCATCAGAAGCCGCTCGACGAGGTCAAGGACGAGGTGCGGTTCAAGCTTCTCGAAACCCGGGCCGCAGCCGAGGCCGAGAAGCGGGCACACGCCCTCGAGCAGCGCCTGCGAAGCGCGCCGCCGAAGGACGATGCAGCCTGGCAGAAGATCGCTGACGAGGGTGAGGCGGTCAGCCTCAACGTCACCCCACCTTTTGCCAAGGGCGAGGTCATTCCCGGTATCGGAGAGAACGCCGAGCTGAACAAGGCCGTGTTCGCCGCCAAGGTCGGCGACCTCGGAGATCCGATCCCGACCTCGCGTGGATGGGTGATCTGGCAGCTCAAGGACATCAAGGCGGCCGGCGTCCCACCGCTGGACGCGGTCAAGGACAAGGTGGCTGCCAAGGTTGTGCGGCTGCAGGCTGTCAACCTTGCCCGCGCTGCAGCGGAGGCAGCGGCAGCCAGCTGGGCCAAGGGCGGCAATGCAGAGAGTGTCGCCAAGGAGGTTGGCGGCACCCTCGTACCGGTTCATGGTCACCGCCACGGAGCACCCCTGCCCGGTCTCGGTGCGGCGCCGACGCTCGACACGGCCGTCTTCGCGAGCAATGACGGCGCGGTCCTGCCTCCCGAGGTTGTCGGCGAGCAAAACGTCGTGATCGCCAAGGTGCTCAAGGTGACGCGCCTCACCGACGATGAGATGGCCGCAGCGAGGAAGGCAACCCGCAAGCAGCTGATAGGGACGCGAGTCAACGACCTGCTCACCTCGATACTCTCAGAGCGGCGTCGGGAGACGGTCGTGTCCATCAACAGCGAGCTCATGAACAGGTTCGCTCCCAAGGGGCAGGGTGGGCAAGGGGGATGATCGGTCTTCTCGAGGGTCGGCTCCACCAGCTCCAGCCTGGTGAAGTGATCGTCGAGACGGGTGGTGTCGGCTACCTGGTGCAAACCACCCTCCGTGCCTTCGAGCAGCTGAACCGCTCGGAGCGGGCGATGCTGTGGACCCACACCTTGGTGCGGTCGGACGCCATCACGCTGTTCGGGTTCCTGCAGCGAGACGAGCTGGAAGCGTTTGAGCGGCTGATCTCCGTTGCCGGCGTCGGGCCACGGACCGCGCTCGCCGTGCTGTCGGGCCTCACCCCGGGTGACCTGGCCGATGCAGTCGAGCGTGGCGACGTTCCTCAGCTACAACGGGTCCCGGGCGTCGGCAGGAAGACCGCGGAACGCATCGTGTTGGAGCTGCGGGGCCGGCTGCAGCAGGGATCGGTCGGGCTGCCGGATGCCCTCTCGGATGCGGTGTCGGCACTGGTGAACCTCGGCTACAAGGAGAGGGAGGCGCGCCGCGCCGTGGAGAAGGTCGGAGCGGTGGATGGCGAGCTGGAC
>Ga0315556_1000041_pt1 | contig 57748 bp, 52 predicted proteins | sample SalMarSW160310MG_FD_202112 | JGI IMG/M metagenome (GOLD analysis project Ga0315556, IMG submission 202112) | Salt marsh sediment microbial communities from the Plum Island Ecosystem LTER, Massachusetts, United States - Salt Marsh Sediment SW1603-10 ...
CGGGCGCGAAACGCCAGTCCGATTTGAACGAGACGACGAGAAAGGCCGCCTTGGCGCGCGCCACCGCTGCCGAGAGGTCGCCGTCGAAGTCCGCCGCCGGGTCGAAGTAGTCCAGCGCCTTGGTGATGCGCAGGTAGGTGTTGGCGTCGAAGTAGCTCGAGAACTTGTCTCCCTGGTAGCGCAGGTAGCTTTCGACCTCGAAGTCGATGTCGAAATCGAATCCCAGCGCCGCACGGCGCAGCTGACGGCCGAACTTGCCCATCATCGCCTCGTCCGAGAGGTAGGTGATATGGCCGATCATGCGCGCAATGCGCAGCCCCCGCACCGGCACCACGCCCTTGTCGTAGTAGTGGCCGCCGTTGAAGTCGGGATCGGTGGTAATCGCCTGGCGCGCGACCTCGTTGAAGGCGATGTTCTGCGCCGAGAGCCTGGGCGTCGCCGCGATGACGAGCGAATGCCGGATGCGTTCCGGGTAGGACAGCGTCCACTGCAGCGCCTGCATCGCGCCGAGGCTGCCGCCCATGACCGCGGCGAAGCGCTCGATGCCCAGGCGATCGGCCAGCCGCGCCTGGGACTCGACCCAGTCCTCGACCGTGACCACCGGGAAATCGCCGCCCCAGGGTTTGCCGCTCGCCGGGTTCTGGCTCATCGGTCCGGTCGAGCCGTGGCAGCCGGCGAGGTTGTTCACCCCGATGACGAAGAAGCGGCGCGTGTCGAGCGGCTTGCCCGGGCCCACCAGATTGTCCCACCAGCCGACCTCGTCCTCGCGCCCGGCGTAGTAGCCGGCGACATGGTGCGAGGCGTTCAGCGCGTGGCACACCAGCACCGCGTTGGATTTCGCCGCGTTCAGCTCACCGTAGGCTTCGTAGGCCAGCTCGAAGCCGGGCAGTTCAGCGCCGCTGCGCAGCTTGAGCGGCTCGTCGAAGCGCGCTTTCTGCGCCACGACTGCGCCAACCGAAGAGGAATCGTGAGATGCGTTCAATGCCGTCTCTTTAGCGGTATTTGTTAGGCGCCCGCAATCTGAACATCAAATCGGCGCCGATGCGGAATTATAGCCGAGCCGCGGCCTTGCTCAATCGGCAGCTTTGGCGCCGCCGCTGGCGAGCAGCGCCTCGATCGCGCTCGCGTCCAGCCCGGCCTCGGCGAGCAGCTCGCGCGTATGCTGGCCGTGGCGCGGCGCGTGCAGGCGGTACTCGGGCACGGTTTCCGACCACTCCGAGGGCACCGCCATCGAGCGGATTCGGCCCTCGCTCGGGTGCTCGATCTCGCGCAGGTAGCCGATCGCCGCGAGGTGCGGGTCGGCGATGATGTCGGTCAGGCTGTTCATGCGCTGCACCGGGATGTCGGCCGCCTCGAGCGCCTCGATCCATGCCTCGGTGCTGCGCTTTTTCATCTCCGCATCGACCAGCGCATAGGCGTCGTCGTAGTTCCTGCTGCGCGCCTCCTGGTCGCGGAACTTTTCCGACTGCATCAGCTCGGGCCTGCCGATCAGGGCGAAGAAAGCCTTCCACTGCTTGTCGTTGTAGATCAGCGCGCAGACGTAGCCGTCGGCGGTCTGGAACGGGCGCCGGTCGCGGGCCAGCATCCTGGCGTAGCCGGGCTCGCCCGCGGGCGGCTCGAAGCTGTGGCCGCCGAGGTGCTCGCCCAGCACGGTCTGCAGCAGGCTCTCGAACATCGGCACGTCGACGCGCTGTCCCTTGCCGGTCTTCTCGCGCGCGTAGAGCGCGGCGCTCACCGCGTTGGCGATGTGCAGGCCGACGGTGCGGTCGGCGATGATCACGGGTGCGTAGCGCGGCACGTCGGCACCCTGCTTTTTCAGCAGCCAGGGAATCCCTGCCGCGCCCTGGATCAGGTCGTCGTAGGCCGCCTTGGCGGCGTAGGGGCCGCGCTGGCTGTAGCCGAATCCGCCGACGTAAATGATGCGCGGGTTGACCGCGCGTAGATCCTCGTAGGCGAGCCTGAGCCGCGCCATCGCCTGCGGGCGAATGTTGTAGACCAGCACGTCCGCGTCCTTCGCCAGCGCGAGCAGGGCATCGCGCGCGGCGGCCTGCTTCAGATCGAGCGCGATCGCGCGCTTGTTGCGGTTGGCGTGCAGGAAGATGTGGCCCATGCCGGGGTTGCGCGCGGGCCAGGCGAAACGCATCACGTCGCCTTCGGGCGGCTCGACCTTGATCACGTCCGCTCCCAGGTCGGCCAGGATCTGCGTAGCGTAAGGCCCCATCACCACCGTGGTGAGGTCGAGAATCTTCACGCCGTTCAGCGGCCCGGGCATGGCTTACGCGTTCAGCCTAACGAGCAGATCACGGGTGCGGCGCGGATCCGTGCTGCGCAGTACGCGTTGCGCCAGCGGCCGCACCTCGTTCAGGTTGGTGCGCAGGATGCGCTCCTTGATCGCGAGCAGCTGCGCCGGGTGCATCGAGAAGTTGCGCAGCCCGACGCCCAGCAGCAGACGCGTGAGCTGCAGGTCACCCGCCATTTCCCCGCAGACCGCGATCGGAACGCCGGCGCGCGTTGCGGTGCGGATGCTGTGCGCGATGAGGTGAAGCACCGCCGGGTGCAGCGGGTCGTACAGGTGCGCGACCGCGTCGTCGGTGCGGTCGATCGCCAGCGTGTACTGGATCAGGTCGTTCGTGCCGATAGAGAGGAAATTCAGGCGCCGTATGAACATCGGCAGCGCGAGCGCCGCCGCGGGGATCTCGATCATGCCGCCGACCTCGACCGATCGGTCGTAGGGTTCGCCCTTCTCGTCCAGCTGCTGCTTGGCCTGCTTGATCAGAGCGAGCGCCTGCTCGACTTCCTGCGCGTGCGCCACCATCGGCAGCAGGATCCTTACCCTGCCGAAGTCCGAAGCGCGCAGGATGGCGCGCAGCTGGGCGAGAAACATCTGTGGCTCCGACAGGCAGAAGCGGATCGCGCGCAGGCCCATGGCGGGGTTCGGCCGCACCGCCCCGTTGCCCGCCAAGGTCTTGTCGGCGCCGATGTCCAGGGTGCGCAGTACCACCACGCGCCCGTTCATCGCCTGGGCAACCTCGCGGTAGGCCTCGAATTGCTCGTCCTCGGAGGGCAGGTCCTTGCGGTTCATGAACAGGAACTCGCTGCGGAACAGGCCGATTCCCTCGGCGCCCGCGGCGAGCGCCTGCGGTACGTCTTGCGGCAGCTCGATGTTGGCGAAAAGCTCTACCGTCACGGCGTCGAGCGTCGCCGCGGGCGTCGACTTCAGGCGCTGCAGCTTCCTGCGCTCGAGCTCGAGCTGGGACTGGCGCAGCTGGTACTCGGCCAGGACGACCGGATCCGGGTCCACAACCACCACGCCCTGCACGCCGTCGACGATCAGCAGCTCGTTTTCGCGGATGGTCTGGCGCGCGTGGTGCAGGCCGACGATCGCCGGGATGCTCAGGCTGCGCGCCAGGATCGCCGTGTGAGAGGTCACGCCGCCGACGTCGGTGACGAAACCGCCGAAATGGTGGCGCTTGAACAGGATCATGTCCGCGGGAGAAAGGTCGTGCGCCACCACGATCAGGTTCTTCTCGTCCGAGGCGTGCGGCTCGGCCAGCGTCTGCCCCCCGATCAGGGCGTTCAGCACGCGCTCGACCACCTGTCCGATGTCGGCCTTGCGCTCGCGCAGGTACGGATCCTCGATCTCCTCGAACTGCGCAACCAGCTTGTCCATCTGCTGCACCAGCGCCCACTCCGCGTTGCAGCGCTGCCCGCGGATCAGCGCGCGCGGCGCGTGCGACAGCGACGAGTCGTCCAGGATCATGCGGTGCAGGTTGAGGAAGGCCGCAAACTCGGCCGGAGCGTCGGCCGGGACGTGCGAGCCGAGCGCGGCGAGCTCCTCGGTCGCGAGCGCGATCGCGGCGTCGAACCTGGCGATTTCCGCCTCGACCGATTCTTCCGGTATCTGGTAGTGCGCGACTTCCAGCCGCGCGGTCGACACCAGGTGCGCGTGGCCGATGGTGATGCCGCCAGAAACGCTCGAGCCGTGCAGGACGAAATTCACTCGCCTTCCCCGAACTTGTCCGCGATCAGTGCGCCGATCGCGGCCAGCGCGGCCTCCGCGTCTTCGCCGTCGGCTTCGATTCGGACCAAGCTGCCCTTGCCGGCGGCCAGCATCATTACGCCCATGATGCTCTTGGCGTTGACCCGCCGGCCGTTGCGCGCCAGGTGGATTTCGCTCTGGAAGCTGCTGGCGAGCTGGGTCAGCTTGGCCGAGGCGCGCGCATGCAGGCCGAGCTTGTTGGTGATGGTCGCCTCACGGCTCGGCATTTCAGCAGTCGGAAGTCATGTGCACCACGCCCTCTACGCCTCCCGAAAGCGCCTTCTCGACCGCCGCGGCGAGCGGTTCGTTGCGATAGGTGAGGGCGCGGATCAGCATCGGCAGATTGACTCCCGAGAGGCCTTCGACGCGCCCCTTCTTGAGCAGACGCATGGCGATGTTGCACGGCGTGGCGCCGTAGATGTCGGTCAGCACCAGTACGCCGTCGCCGCCGTCGAGTTCGCGCGCGAACTCGCGCGCGAGCGGCAGGATCGCCTCGGGGTCGTCGTGCACCGTGACGCCGACCTGGCGCACGCGCAGCGGCCGCTTGCCCAGGACGTGGCTCGCGGCGTGGATGAGCGACTCGCCGAGCGCGCCGTGCGAGATGATCAGGATGCCGATCAAGTGCGGAGCTTCTTCTGCAGCGCCTCGACGTACATTCCCGGGACGTCGAATCCGGTCTGGTCCAGGATCTCGCGAAAGCAGGTCGGGCTGGTGACGTTGACTTCCGTCACCCAGTCGCCGATCACGTCCAGGCCGACGAACAGCAGGCCGCGGGCCGCGAGCGCGGGGCCGAGGGCGCCTGCGATCTCGCGATCGCGCGCGGTCAGCTTGCGCGCTTCGCCGCGTGCGCCGGCCGCGAGGTTTCCGCGCGATTCGCCGGCCTTGGGAATGCGCGCCAGGCAGTAGGGCACGACCTCGCCGTCGATCATGATGACCCGCTTGTCGCCGTCGACGATTTCCGGAATGTAGCGCTGCGCCATCACGCTGCGCGTGCCGCCCTGCGCCATGATCTCGACGATCACGTTGCGGTTCGGGTCGCCGCCACGCACGCGAAAGATATTCTCGCCGCCCATCGTGTCGAGCCGTTTGACGACCACGTCCTTCTGCTCGTCGATGAAGGCGTGGATCTGGCGCGGGTCGCGCGTCACCAGCGTCGGCGCGACAAATTGCGGAAACTCGGTGATCGCGATCTTCTCGTTGTGGTCGCGGATCGCCGAAGGCGAGTTGAATACGCGCGCGCCCTCGCGCTCGGCGGCCGACAGGAGCCACGTACTGGTCACGTACTCGAGGTCGAACGGCGGGTCCTTGCGCATCAGAACGGCGTCGAACTCCGCCAGGCGCCGCCGCGCGTGGCTGTCGGCGCGGTACCAGTCCTCGTCGTTATCGGCCAGCGCGATGCGCGTCGTCTCGGCAGTGACGCCGCCCGAGCGCCAGGCGATGCCGGGTTGCTCGCACACGGACACGCTGTGGCCGCGCGCCTGCGCGGCGCGCATCATCGTGACCGTGGTGTCCTTGTAGGCCTTGAGCTCGGGGAGCGGGTCGATGATGAAGAGGAATTGCATCGCTCGCGGCAGGCGCTGCGCGCCTGCTCGCCCCGGGGTTACTTGCTGTGCGACACCATGTACTCGATCGTGGCGCGGATGTCGGCCTCCGACAGCGCGGCGTTGCCGCCCTTGGGCGGCATCGCGCCTTTGCCGTGCAGCGCCACGTTGAGCAACGTATCCATGCCGGTCGCGATCCGCGGCGCCCAGGCGGCCTTGTCGCCGAACTTCGGCGCGCCCGCCGCGCCCGTGCCATGGCAGGCGATGCAGGTGCCTTCGTAAATCTTCTTGCCGTCGGGCGGACCGGACTGGGCCACCGCGGCGGGCGTGGGCGCGCTCGGCGCGGCGCCTTCCTTGGCCGCCTCGGGAGAATCGGCGAATACGACGCGGCCTACCGGGTGGATGCGCGCGGCGACCGCCTCGGGCGTCAGGGCCGAGGGGTCCGCGGTCGGGCGGTCGATTACAAGCTGCACCAGCAGCACGATGCCGAGGACCGGCACCAGGAACGAAAGCAGCACCACGATGATCAGCTGTTTCGGAGTCTTGATGAAGGAGGAATGCTCGTCGTGCTCGCTCATTCGCGCGTCCTGCCGGAGAGTGTGTAAAGGAATGATTTTAGCGTGAATCTCCGCGCGCGCGGAACCCGCCCGCCGCGCGTGGACTGGAGGGGCGAAAAGGACTATCCTTCGCGCCTCCCCGGGCGCCCGTAGCTCAGCTGGATAGAGTGTCGGTCTCCGAAGCCGAAGGTCGTGGGTTCGACTCCCGCCGGGCGCGCCAGTCTCTTACGCAGCCGGACGCTTCACCGAGGCCTCTTATCTCGATGAAGCCGCAGGCTTTGCCCGGGTTCGACGTCAGATCGGTTCAGAGGCGTCGTCCGCGACCACGGCGCAAGAGCACGCTGAGTGTCAGACCAAGCGCGAGCGCGAGCAGCGTGAACAACACGCCGAACGCCACGGAGTGCCGCAGCGCCACGTGCGAGAGCCAGCGCTCGATTCCGACCTCGTCCACCTGCAGGGTGCTCGTCCGATGCGCTTTCAGCGTGCCGTTGCGGAAGGAATAGATGTCGAGCTGATAGCGACCGATGGGCAGTGTCGCCGGGAGCGGAAAATTCGCCGAGAACAGCTGTCCCGCGTCGATCCGAACGCTGCCTTCGAGCTTGCGAAACAAGCCCTGTTTCCGCTTGAGGCGTTCGAGCGCGGCCTGCCAGTCCTGGTATCCGTCCGCAGGCTCGCCGACGATCTGCGCCGCGGCCAAGGTCGAGTGAAACGTCAAGCCGTGTCGCTCCAGCACGGAGCGATCGGCGATTTCATTCAACGCCCGGTTGCTTAGCAGGTAATCCAGCCCCGGCACGTGCTCGACGAGCAATTTGCCCCGTTTGAGCCAGAATGGCCCGACCCGTGCCTTGCGCGACAAGGCTACCGATTCATCCGGCGAGGTGACACGGATTACGATATCGCCGGAGCGCGGGGTGCTGCCGAACACGAATACATGTTGCCCGGTGAATCCCGTTGCGATCTTGATGTGGCTGCTCTCCAGATCCGTCAACAGGCCGGAATCCGCGCGCGCGCAGGTCAGCCCCGCGCTGCAGCACAATGCCAGCGCCCATCCGAGCGCGCGCTGCAATCGGCTCACGTCCCGACCCCGGTCAGACTGTAGAGTTCCGCGGGCGTCGCCAGCAAATCGAACAGAAACTTGATCGCCACCGCCAGCAGAATCAGCGCCAGCAGCAGGCGCAGCCGCTCACCCGGCAAGATCGAACTCATTCGCGCGCCCCACTGGGCGCCAAGGGCTGAGCCGAAAATCAGGGTCAGCGCCAAAATGGGATCCAGGGAGTGATTGATGCTCGCCTGCATGGTGCTCACCACCGCACTGGTGGCGAGCATCAATAGCAGCGAGGTGCCGATCGCAACCCTGGTGGGAACGCGCAACAGGTAGATCATCGCCGGCACTGCAACGAAACCGCCGCCCATGCCGAGAGCGTTGAGCACGCCGATAAACGCGCCGAGCAGCAGAGGCAGCAGAACCGACATTCGTCGCCGCGCAACCTCGAACTCCATTTGGCCCGGCAACCACCCGAGCGGCCCGGCCTTCGGCACGGTCGCCGCGGGCGCACCGGCCGTCGCGGTCCGGTGGAATACCGCGCGAATCGACTCGGCGAAAGTGATGCTGCCGACGGTGCCTAGGATCGTGATGTAAGTGAACACGACGATCGTGTCGAAGTGGCCGCCTTGCGCCAGAATCCGCGTCGCGTAGATGGCGCCGACGGCGGTGCTCCAGCTTCCGGCCAGCAAGGCAAGCCCCAAGCGCAGGTCCATGTTCCCGAGACGCCAATGCGAATAGCTCCCGGCGGCCGCGCTGCCCGCGATCAGCGCGGGGGTGGTGCCTACGGCGATGAGCGGCGGCACGCCGCTGATCATCAGCAGCGGCGTGAGCAGGAAACCGCCGCCGACGCCGGTCAGGGCGGAGAGGCCACCAATGGAAACGCCGAACGCCAGAACCAACAGCAGGTTGACGTCCATGTGGGCAATGGGCAGAAAAATCTCCACGCTGGGCTAATCCTCGCAATGCATAGATAAAGAATCGACGAATTCAAACATGCGCCGTACGCGAGCCGTCGACGGCCGCGAGGGCGGCACCCCGAGTCCGTTTCGTCATCTATTAGATGGGCAAACCAGTCTCGCTGCGGATCATCTCCGCACAGCCCGTGCGCGCAGCGGGGTATGCGGCGCATTAGGGTGCACGCCAAGCCGGGCTTATGGCAATTTTCGCTTTTTGCGCGGGATTTGTCAGCCGTAAGCGCCGCAGGGCGGATGGCGCGCGAGCGGCCAGGCAGCGTGGCGCAAACTTGGCGACAGCTTGTCTTTTCGCCGACGACTGCGGCCGCTCAACTTCCCAGCCCCGGCTTCCGAGCCGGCCGACTCGGCACATGCGGACCGCTGTCTTTCGCTGCTTTGATGGTCTCCATCCCCGCGCAATGCTCCGTGCGCCAGCGTACGGACCACACCGCAGCGGACAAAATATTCTCGGGCGAGTTTCGCTTCCTGCGCTTCGACCTGGCGCGCGTAATGAACGGAGGCGGGTGTCAGAATGTCGTTCACTTCACACTGGTCGTGTTTGCGCGCTTCGCGCGAACCATGCCAGCAGAATGGCCAGCGCCGCGAGGCTTATGCCGAGCACCGAGAGCTGGAGATGGCTCAGCCCGAGCTCGCCACCGCCGGGCAGCGCCATCGCCATGCCGCCGGCGAACAGCAGCAGCCGCGCGAATGCGCCGGCAATGTCGTTGCGCAGCGTTCCTATCCCGATTAGGTAGCCCGCGAGCGCCGAGGCGATCAGGCATATGCCCATCACCGCGGTGGACACCACCACCACGATTTCCCACGGCGTGCCGCGCAGGATGAGCGCCGGATTGAGGACGAAGAAGAACGGCACGAAATACATGGCGCTTCCCAGGCGCACCGACTGCATGCCGACGTCCATCGGCCGCGCGCGCGCGATGCCCGCGGCGACGAAGGCGGCCAGCGCCACCGGCGGCGTGATGAACGACACCATGCCCCAGTACATCATGAACAGGTGCACCGCCACCGGGTCGAAACCGGCGGCCACCAGCGGCGGCGCGAGCACGATGGCGAGAAAGATGTAGCAGGCGGTGATGGTCATTCCCATGCCGAAGATGAAGCTGGTGAATGCGCCCATCACCAGCAGCACGTAGATGTTGTTGCCGGCCAGATACACCAGGTCGTTGGCGAGCGTGCCGGCGAGCCCGGTGACCGAGAGCGCGCCGATGATCAGGCCGACGCCGGCCAGCAGCGCCGAGAGCTCGCCCAGCGCGCCGCAGATCCCCTCGACGAGGGTGCCGAGCTTGCGCCAGTTCAGCCGATAGCGCTTGGAGAACTGATTGATGACCAGCAGCAGCGCGGTGGCGTAAAACGGCGCGATCGCCTCCTGCTGCAGCACGAGCAGCATCCACACCAGCAGCACGAACACGATGAGGTAATGCCAGCCCTCGGCGAAGGTGCGCCGCACGGAGGGCAGCTCGGCGCGCGGCAGGCCTTTCAGGCCGCGGCGCGCGGCATAGCCGTCGATCTGCACGAACAGCGCGAGATAGAACAGCAGCGAGGGTACCAGCGCGGCCAGCGCCACGGTCACGTACGGTACGCCGAGGAACGATGCCATGACGAACGCGGTCGCGCCCATGACCGGCGGCATCAGCACGCCTCCGGTCGAGGCGCAAGCCTCCACCCCGCCGGCGAAGGCCGGCGCAAAACCGATGCGCTTCATCGCCGGGATCGTCACCACGCCGGTCGTGAGCACGTTCGACACCACGCTTCCGGAGACCGAGCCCATCAGGCCGCTCGCGAAAATCGACACCTTGGCGGGGCCGCCGCGCACCGAGCCGAACAGCGCGAAGGCGAGGTTGTTGAAGAAATGCGCGGCACCGGTGTACTGCAGCACGGCGCCGAACATGACGAAGCCGATGACCAGTTCGCCGAATGCGCGGGTCGGAATGCCGAGCACGCTCTCCGAGCTGGCGAAATGATATGCCGCGGTGGCCGAGAGGTCCTGCGGCAGGCCGGCGATCGGCCCGGGCATGTGTCCGGCGTACACCGGATAGAGCGAAATCGCGGCAACGAACACGAATACCGCCGTGCCGCCGGCGCGGCGCGTGGCCTCGAGCAGCAGCAGCCAGCCGGCGTAGGCGACCCAGATCGCCACCCTTGGCGCGGCGAATTCCCAGCCCTCGGTGAGGATGCGGTGCGCGTGCAGGGCGTAATAGGTGAAAACCGCGACGGTGGCGAAATACAGCGCCGCGTCGTACCACGGCACCCCGTCGCGGCGCGCGCGCTTGGTCGCCGGAACGAGGATGAACACGCAGCCGGTGAGCAGAGCGCACAGCCAGTACAGGTAGGCGGTGCCGAGCAGCACCTTGCCGACGAAGAACCCGAGATTGAGAAGCTGATTGAGGGCGAGAAGAATCGACGCCACGGTTACGACGATTAACAGCGCGCGCCATGCGTGCGGCAGCTTACGGTAGCGCTGCTCGACCGCCGCCTCCGGCGCCTCGCCGGCGCCGTTCGTCGTGCCGCTCAACGCTCGCGCCTCGCAGCAGCGCCTCCGCGCGCAGCGCCGGCTGCCGCCGCGCGCGGAACCGGGGTCATCACCAGCTGGTGACGACCGGCAGCATTCCGGCCTTGGTGAGCGCGTCCGCGCGCGCCTTCATCCAGGCCTGCTCAAAGGCCTTGTCATCGGCGTAGTTGCCCTTGTTGACGCCTGCCCACGCGGCTGCGAGCACCTTCTGGCGCCTGATCAGCATGTCGTTGTGCGCCTGATGCGCGGGTGTCCACTTACCGGCCTCCTTCCAGTACCTGATCGCGCCTTCATGGTAGGGCACGACCCACTCGAAGTTCTGCCGATCGGCCGCCCAGCCGCTGGCGCCGGGCGCGGAATCCTTGTACAGGTCGAAGGTCTCGACCATCGCCTTGGTCATGTTGTACACCAGGTTCGCGTCCTGGCTGGCATAGGTCATGAGGATCGGATAGGGATAGGTGGAGGACTCGGCGGGATGGTCCGTGGACAGGTTGGCGCCTGCGGTGCCCATGGCCGGATTGATGAAGGGCGCGATCGCATGAACGCGCTTCCAGCCCTCCTTGTCCGCATGCGAGGCCACCGGGTACACGAGACCCCGCGGTGACTTCGCGATCTCGTAGGCGCGGCCCGAAACGGACGAACTCCACGCCGCGTCGACCTGGTTGTTGACGATCCCCTGCATCGCGCCGGCGAAGCCGCCGAACTCGACCTTCTTCACGTCGTTCCAGGTGAGGTTGGCGAAAGCGAGCATCGCTGTGATGTTCTGGTTCAGCGACGGCGCGCCGATCACCCAGGCGACCCGCTTTCCTTTCAGGTCGGCGATCGTCTTAATGCCCTGGTCCCCGGCGGCGAGGATGGCCAGAAGCTGGTCCGAGGTGTTCAGCATCAGGCCGCGAACCGGCTGCGGACCCCATTCCTTGGCACCGAAGTCGTACGCGCCCTCCTGCGCCCAATAGCCCCCCCCGACCCCGTTGGCCGAGAACTGCACCTGACCATTGCGCAGCGGCAGGTTGCGCGAGACGTCGTTCTTGCCCGGCAGCACGCGCAGACTGACGTTGTATTTCTGCTTCAAGGCGTTGCCGATCCCGACCGACTGGTTGTAGCCGGCGGAACCGACTCCGTAGGCGGTCCAGGCGAGCGTTGCAGGCAGCTTCACCTCGGCGATTGCCGCGCCCGTGAACAGTGTGCTGGCGGCGAGTGCGAGCACGCACGCCGCATTCGGCTTGAGACTCATGGCGACTCCTCCCTCTGGATGGTGGGAAAATCATATATCTGATCTGACGGTAGTGTCAGCATGAGTTCGCGGTCAGATTAGAATGTGATGATGAAAGACAATCCGATCAGCCGTTTTCCCGTCCCGGAACTTGCCCAGATGCCCGAGGACATCCGGGCCCGCATCCTGGAGGTGCAGCAGAAATCCGGCTTCGTGCCGAACGTGTTCCTCGCGCTGGCGCACCGGCCGGACGAGTTCCGCGCCTTTTTCGCCTACCACGACGCGCTGATGGAAAAGGAGGGGGGGCTCAGCAAGGCCGAGCGCGAGATGGTCGTGGTCGCCACCTCGGGCGCGAACCAGTGCCAGTACTGCGTGGTGGCGCACGGCGCGATACTCAGGATTCGGGCCAAGAACCCGCTCGTCGCAGACCAGGTGGCGATCAACTACCGCAAGGCCGACATTACGCCGCGCCAGCGCGCGATGCTCGATTTCGCGCTCAAGGTAGCGCTCGAGGCCCAAGCGGTCGGCGAGCCGGACTTCGAGGCCCTGCGCGCGCACGGCTTCTCGGACGAGGACATCTGGGACATCGGCGCGATCGCGGCCTTCTTCGCGCTTTCGAACCGCATGGCGAACCTGACCGACATGCGGCCGAACGACGAGTTCTACCTCCTCGGGCGCGTGCCTAAGAACAAGTAGCCGCTTCTCAGGCCGCTAGCGGCGGGCGGCGCTTCCAGACCTGCGTTTCCTGCTCGAAGGCGTGTGCGAGTTGCAGCACGCCGAAGTCGTCGCGGTAGCGCCCGACGATCTGCAGGCCGACCGGCAGCGCCGGCTCATCGCCGGTGAACCCCGCCGGCACCGAGATCGCGGGGTGGCTGGTGACGGTGATGTACCAGCAGGTCTTCATCCAGTCGATGTAGCTGGCGAGCTTCACGCCGTTGATCGTGTCGACGTAGGGCTGCGATGCCGGGAAGGGTGGCACCTGGTTCACGGGCAGCAGCAGGAACTCGTAGCGCTGCATGAATTCGCGCATGCGCCGGTAGAGGTCCGATCGCAGCGCCATAGCGCGAGCGATTCGCGGGCCGTCGAGCTTGAGCCCTTGCTCGATGTTCCAGATCACGGTGTCCTTCATCTTGCCGCGGTGTTTTTCCAGCAACGGGGCGTACTTCTGTACGAATCCGAGCGCGCGCGCCACGTGGAATGCCTCGTCGGCGCCCGCGAGGTCAGGCTCGGCTTGCTCGACGATGCAGCCAAGCGACTCGAACGCCTTGCGCTGCGCTTCGAGGACCTTCGTCACTCGCGGGTCCACCGGCAGGCCGCCGAGGTCCTTCGACCAGGCGACGCGCACCTTGCGAAAGTCGCGCGCGAGCGGCCGCGCGAACGCCGCGCCCGGCTCCGTGATGCTGATCGGGGAACGGATGTCAGGACCGGACATCGCGGAGAAGAGGAACGCGACGTCCTCGACCGTGCGCGCGATCGGGCCGAGCACCGGCAGCGTTCCCCAGGCATCGGCGGCGGGATAATTCGGCGTGCGTCCCGGCGTGGGCCGAAAGCCGACCACATTGCAGAAGTTGCCCGGGTTCCTGAGCGAGCCGCCGAGGTCCGAGCCGTCGGCGAATGGCAGCATGCCGCAGGCGACCGCCGTTGCCGCGCCGCCCGAGGAACCGCCGCAGGTCTTGTCGAGGTCGTAGGGGTTGAGCGTCGCGCCGAAGACGGGGTTGAAGGTCTGGCTGCCGGCGCCGAACTCGGGCGTGTTGGTCTTGCCCAGCGTGATCGCGCCCGCGGCCTTGAGCCGCTCGACCAGCACGTGGTCCTCGGTCGGCACGTTGTCGGCGTAAATCGGCGAGCCGAAGGTGGTGCGGATTCCCTGGGTGACGACCAGATCTTTGTAGGCGATCGGCAGCCCCGCGAGCGGGCCCGGGCGGGTGCTCCTGCGGTCCAGGGCGCGGGCCTGCTTGAGCGCCTGCTCGGGCAGGAAGGTGACGATTGCGTTCATCTTTGGGTTCACGCGCTCGATCTGGGCAATGTAGGCCTTCATCACCTCGAGCGCGGAGAGCTTGCGGCTGCGGATCAGGCGCGCGAGCTTCTTCGCCGGCTGGAACACGATGTCGTTCATTGGCTCCTCACATCAACACGATGTCGAACTGCTCTTGGGTGTAGCTCGTTTCCAGCTGCATCGAGATCGGCTTGCCGATGAAGTCCGACAGCATCGCCAGCGACGCCGATTCGTCCTCGAGGAACAGGTCGCTCACCTTCTGCGAGGCGAGGATGCGGTATTCGCGCGCGTTGAAGGCGCGCGCCTCGCGCAGGATTTCGCGCAGGATCTCGTAGCACACGGTGCGCGCGGTCCTCACCTCGCCGCGCCCGCTGCAGGTCGGGCAGGGCTCGCACAGCACGTGGGCGAGCGACTCGCGGGTTCTCTTGCGCGTCATTTCCACCAGGCCCAGGGCGGTGAAGCCGTTCACCGTCATCCTGGTGCGGTCGCGTGCGAGCGCCTTGTTGAACTCCTCCAGCACGGCTGCGCGGTGCTCCTCGCTTTCCATGTCGATGAAGTCGATGACGATGATGCCGCCCAGGTTGCGCAGCCGCAGCTGGCGCGCGATCGTCTGCGCCGCCTCGAGGTTGGTCTTGAAGATGGTGTCGTCGAAGTTGCGCTGTCCGACGAAGCCGCCGGTGTTGACGTCGATCGTGGTCATCGCCTCGGTCTGGTCGATGATCAGATAGCCGCCGGACTTGAGCTCGACGCGGCGCGAGAGCGCCTTTTCGATCTCGGGCTCGACGTTGTGCAGATCGAACAGCGGCCGCGCGCCCGTGTAGTGCTCCAGCTTGCCGCGCAGCTTGGGCATGTAGGACTCGGCGAAGGCGGCCAGCTTCTGGAAGTTCTCGCGCGAATCGACCACCAGGCGCTCGGTAGCCTCGGAGGCCATGTCGCGCAGCACGCGCTGCGCGAGCGACAGGTCCTGGTACAGCAGCTGCGGCGGCTGCGCGCCGAGCGAGCGCTGGCGCAGGTCGCGCCACAGGTGGCGCAGGTAGTCGATGTCGGCGGACAGTTCGCCCGCGTCGGCGGCCTCGGCCAGGGTGCGGATAATGAAGCCGCCCTTCTCGTCCGGCGGCAGCAACTCCCTGACCTTGTCGCGCAGCAGCTGGCGGCCGTTCTCGCTTTCGATCCGCTGCGAGATGCCGATGTGCGGGTCCTGCGGCAGATACACCAGCATGCGTCCGGCGATCGAGATCTGGGTGGTGAGCCGCGCGCCCTTGGTGCCGATCGGGTCCTTCGCCACCTGCACCAGCAGCGGCTGGCCTTCCGAGAGGATCTGCTCGATCGCCTTGCCGGGCTCCGCGCCCTCGGCGCCGGGCTGCCGGCGATGCTCGAAGATGTCCGCCACGTGCAGGAACGCCGCGCGCTCCAGCCCGATTTCGATGAACGCGGATTGCATCCCCGGCAGCACCCGCGCGACACGCCCCATGTAGATGTTTCCGACCAGGCCGCGGCTTGCGGTGCGCTCGATGAGAAGCTCCTGCACCACGCCCGCGTCGAGCACCGCGACGCGCGTCTCCTGCGGCGTGATGTTAATAAGGACTTCTTCGCTCACGCGTCGCACCCATTCGCTCGATCGCCTGCGCCGTCTCGTAAAGCGGCAACCCCACGACCCCGGAATAGCTGCCGCGGATGGCGACGATGAACTGCGCGGCACGGCCCTGGATCGCGTACGCGCCGGCCTTGTCGTCGGCCTCGCCGGTGGCGACGTACTGGCGGATCTCGTCTTCGTCGAGGGCGCGAAACTGCACCACGGTGCGCGAGAGCACGGCCTCGATGCGCTCGTCGTACTTCAGCACTACCGCGCTAAGCACTTCGTGCTCCCGGTCCGACAGCTCGGCCAGCATGCGCGCGGCTTCGGCCCGGTCGGCGGGCTTGCTTAAAATGCGCCCTTCGAGAGAGACGGTGGTGTCCGCGGCGAGCACGGGAGCGCGCGGCAGGTTGCGCTGCATGAGTCGCTTCCAGCCCATTTCGGCCTTCGCCAAGGCGACGCGCTCGACGTAGGCGCGCGGCGACTCGCCTTCGAGCACCTCTTCGCTTACCTCGTCGCCGTCGGAGCGCGCGCGGAACATGAGCAGGTGGAAGCGAACGCCGATCTGCGCCAGCAGCTCGCGCCGGCGCGGGCTGCGTGAAGCGAGGTACAGGCTGCGGTCGAGCGAAGCGAGCACGGCGGTACCGTCCGGAGGGGGCCCGCGAAGTGTAGCAGAGCGCGGCGCCGGCTATGCCCGGTGGTAGGGATGCCCGCCGAGCAGGGAGGCGGCGCGATAGAGCTGCTCGCACAGCACCACCTGGGCCAGCGCATGCGGCAGGGTAAAGGCCGACAGGCGCAACTCGAGCGCGGCCTCGCGCCTGAGGGCGGGGTCGAGTCCGTCCGGCCCACCGATCGCGAATGCTGTGGGTGGGCCGTCGTCGAGCCAGCGTCGCAATTGCGCCGCGAATTGCGCGGTGCTCAGCTCACGTCCACGTTCGTCGAGCGCCACCAGCCGCACGCCGCGCGGCAGCCGCTCGCGGATGCGCGCGGCCTCCAGCGCCAGCAGCCGCTCGAGCGGCTTGCCCGAGCTGCGCGGCTCGGGCCTGACCGTTTCGAGAGCGGTCTCGAAGCCGCGCGGCAGGCGCTTGAGGTATTCGGCGCAGGCCGCCTGCGCCCAGGCCGGCGCCTTAGCGGCTACCGCGACGATGAGCAGTCTTGCCACGCGCGCGCCCGGCTGCGGCCTGCTTGAGCCGCACCGCCTTTCCGCCCCAGATCTCCTCCAGGTTGTAGTAGCTGCGCACCGCCGGGTGCATCAGGTGCACCACGACGTCGCCCAGATCGACCAGCACCCATTCGGCGTTGTCTTCGCCCTCGACGCCGTAGACGCGGCCGCCCAGCTCGCGGATCTTGTCCTGCACGTGGTCGGCGAGCGCCTTGACCTGGCGCGTCGAGTCGCCGCTGGCGATGACCACGCGCTCGAACATGGACGGCAGTCGCGCGGTGTTGAACACCACAACGTCGCGCGCCTTGATGTCTTCCAATGCGTCTACCACGGCGCGCTGCTTCTTTCGGATGTCCATCAGCGATAGAGTCGATGCGTTGAGATGTAGTCGAGTACGGGGGGCGGCAGCATACCTGATACGTCCTCGCCGCGTGCGATGCGGGCGCGGATGTCGGTCGAGGAGATGTCCAGCGGCGCCATCTCGACGCGCAGCACCGGTCCGGCGGCGCGCACCTCGGCGCCCGCTTCCGGCGCCCAGCCGGGGCGGGCGACCACCGCGATGCGCGCCAGGTCGAACAGTTCGCGCCAGCGGTGCCAGCCGGCGAGCTTCTCGTACTGGTCGCTTCCCATTAGCAGTATCAGCGGCGCCTTGGGCCCCAGCTCGGATTGCAGCGCGGCGAGCGTGTCCACCGTATAGCCGGAGGCCGGCGGCGCGAGCTCGCGCGGGTCGATCTCGCAGCGCGGCTCGCCCGCGAGGGCCAGTTCGAGCATCGCAAGTCGGTCCCCGGCCGAGGCAACCGGCGCGGGGCGGTAGCGCGGCGTACCGGTCGGGATCCATAGCAGGCGCGCGAGGCCGAGCGCGTCGAGCGCCAGCCGCGCGATGCGCAGGTGGGCGTTGTGGACCGGGTCGAAGGTGCCGCCGAAGATGCCGATCGGCGCTGTCACTGACGCACTTCGCCGTGCCCCATTACGACGAACTTCCGGGTGGTAAGGCCCTCCAGCCCGACCGGGCCGCGGGCGTGCAGCTTGTCGGTGGAAATGCCGATTTCGGCGCCGAGGCCGAACTCGTAGCCGTCGGCGAAGCGGGTCGACGCGTTCACCATGACCGAGCTCGAATCGACTTCGCGCAGGAAGCGCTCGGCGCGCGCGCGGTCGTCCGTGACGATCGCGTCGGTGTGCTGCGAGCCGTACTTGGCGATGTGCGCCATGGCCTGGTCGATGTCGCGCACCACCCGGATCGACGCAATCGGCGCGAGCCACTCGGTGAAGTAGTCCTGCTCGGTGGCGGGCTTGGCGTCCGGCACCAGGCGGCGGGTGGCCTCGTCGCCGCGCATCTCGACCGACTTGGCGCGGAAAATCTCGCCGATGCGCGGCAGGACTTTCGGCGCGATGCCTTCGGCCACCAGCAGGGTCTCCATGGTGTTGCAGGTGCCGTAGCGCTGGGTCTTGGCGTTGTCGACGATGCGCACGGCCATGTCCGGGTCGGCGCGGTCGTCGACGTAGACGTGGCACACGCCGTCAAGGTGCTTGATCATCGGCACGCGCGATTCGCGCGTCAGGCGCGCGATCAGCTCCTTGCCGCCGCGCGGCACGATGATGTCGACGTATTCGGTCATCGTGATCAGCTCGCCGACCGCGGCGCGATCGGCGATCCGCACCACCTGCACCGCGGCCTCCGGCAGCCCGGCGGACTTCAGGCCCGCCCGCACGCAGGCGGCGATCGCCTGGTTGGAATGCAGCGCCTCCGATCCGCCGCGCAGGATGCAGGCATTGCCCGCCTTGACGCACAGCGCGGCCGCGTCGGCGGTGACGTTCGGGCGCGACTCGTAGATGATGCCGATCACGCCCAGCGGAACGCGCATGCGTCCGACCTGGATTCCGCTCGGGCGCGTCACCAGGTCGCTGATCTCGCCCACCGGGTCGGGCAGCGCCGCGACCTGCTCGATCCCCTCGGCCATCTGCTCGACCGAGGCCCGAGTCAGGGTCAGGCGGTCGACGAAGGCCGCGTCGCAGCCGTCGCGCTGCGCCTGGTCGGCGTCGGCCCGGTTGGCTTCGAGCAGGCTCGCCGCGCCGCCGCGGATCTCCGCCGCCATGGCGAGCAGCGCCCGGTTCTTGGTCTCGGTCGCGGCCCGCGCGAGCTCGCGCGAGGCGCCGCGCGCGGCCCGCCCGAGCTCCTGCACGTATTGGTGGACGTCTACCGTCCTGCCGTCAAGCTTCTGATCCATGAGCCAATTTTAACCCCAGCTTGAGGAACTCATCCCACGCCTCGAGCCGAACCACGCCCTTGATCGCGCGGTCGATGAGCGCCGCGTGTGACAGCGCGCGCTCGATCGCGCTGACCGAAAGCCGGCGCATGGCGGCCTTGATCAGCGCCTGGCGCGCTCCCCAGACCCTGTTCTCGCGCAGCAGCGCCTCGAGCGGCCGGCCTTCGGCCGTGCCCGACTGCACGCGCGCGAGCGCGCGCAGGTCCTCGGCGATCGCCCACAGCACGAAGGTCGGCGCCTCGCCCTCGCCGCGCAATCCTTCGATCACCCGCACATAGCGCGCGGTGTCCCCCGCCAGCAGCGCGGCCGAGGCGTCGTAGGCGTCGTAGCGCGCGACGTTCGCCACAACCTCGCGCACGTCGTCCAGGCCGAGCTCGCCCTCGGGCGCGAGCAGGGCGAGCTTCTGCACCTCCTGGAACGCGGCGAGCAGGTTGCCCTCGACGCGGTCGGCGAGGAACTCGAGCACTTCGCGCGGCGCGCGCTGCCCCTGGCGCGCGAGACGCTCGCCGATCCACGCCGGCAGGCGCGCGCGCTCGACAGGGAACACGTCCACCACCACGCCCGCCGCGCTGAGCGCGTTGAACCAGGCCGAGGATTGCCCCGCCCGGTCCAGCCGCGGCAGCGAGACCAGGGTCAGGATGTCGGCGCCTGCGCGCGCGCAGTACGCGCCGATCGCTTCCGCGCCCTGCGGGCCCGGCTTGCCGGTGGGAATCCTGAGTTCGACGATCTTCTTGTCGCCGAACAGCGAGAGGCTCGCGCCGGCGTGCAGCAGCTCGCTCCAGTCGAAGCCGCGCTCGGCGAAGAACACTTCGCGCTCGCGGTAGCCCGCGGTGCGCGCCGCGGCGCGCACCGCGTCGGCCGCCTCGAGCGCGAGCAGCGGTTCGTCGCCGTGCACGACGTACAGCGGCGCAAGCGACTTCGCCAGCTGCGCTTGCAGTTGCTCGGCGCGCAGCGCCATCCGCTGCTAGCCGCTCGTCGGCGGTTTGGCCGCAGCGAGCCGCCGCATGATCTGCTGCACCATGTCGTTCTGCATGTCGCGGTACAGCAGCTGCTCCTCGGACTCCTTCGCCAGCACATCGGCGTCGTTGAAGGTGATGTCGCGCGTGAGCTCGATGGTGCTTTGCGGCACGTAGTCGTTGCCCTTGTTGTCGACCACGCGGAAGCCGACGATGTAGCGCAGCTGGAACTCGCGCACCCGCCCGGTCGCGGTCAGCGACAGGATCACCTTCTGGCGCTCCTCGCGCGTGAACTGCAGCACGGCGTCGGCCTGCTTTGCCTCGTCCACCACCTTTGCGTCGGTGCCGGCCTGGATGTTGCGCTTGAGGTCGAGCGCGATGCCGCCTGCCGCGCCCGGCACGTACAGGGTATTGAACGGAAGCGGCGCCGCGCCGCGCAGCTGGAAGCCGCAGCTGGCGAGTGATAACGCGGCGAGCAGGACAAGCGTACGCATCAGACGACGATATTCACCAGGCGCCCCGGAACAACGATACGCTTCCGGACCGGTTTTCCCGCAATGAATTTCTCCACTGCGGTAATGGCGAGGGTGGCCGTGTGTTCCTCTGTCGACGACGCCGGCACCCAAACGGTTCCGCGTAGCTTGCCGTTGACCTGGACCACGTATTCGATCTCGTCCTGCTCCAGCGCCGCGGGATCGGGCTCGGGCCAGGCCGCCTGCATCACGTCCTCGCCGAAGCCGAGCTCCCGCCACAGGTGGTGGCAGACGTGCGGCGTGATAGGCGACAGGACGCGCAGCAAGATCGACAGCCCTTCCTGCGCAGCCGGGGTGCGCGCGGGAAGCTTCTCGAGCGCATTCAGGATCTTCATCGCGGCAGAGGCCACGGTGTTGAACTGGTGCTTGGCGAGATCGTAGTTCGCCTGCCTGAGCACCGAATGCACCTCGAAGCGGGCCGCCTTGTCGGCCGCGGCATCGGCCGCTGCGGGCGCGGCGGCGCCGAACTTCGCGCCGTAGGACCACAGCCGCTTGAGGAAGCGATGCGAGCCCTCCACCCCCTCGTCGGACCACTCGAGGGTGTTGGTCGGCGGCGAGGCGAAAATGATGAAGAAGCGCGCGGTGTCGGCGCCGTACTTCTCGATCAGCGCCTGCGGGTCGACGCCGTTGTTCTTCGACTTCGACATGGTGCCAACGCCGGCGAAGCGCACCTCGGCGCCGTCGGCGGTGCGCCTGGCCGAGACGATCTTGCCCTTCGCGTCTCGGCTCACCTCGACCTCGGAGGGGTTGACCCATTCGCGGCGCCCCTGCGGCGTATCGCGGTAGTAGGTCTCGGCCAGCACCATGCCCTGGGTGAGCAGGTTGGTGAAAGGCTCGTCGACCTTGAGCAAACCTTCGTCGCGCATCGCGCGCATGAAGAACCTCGAGTACAGCAGGTGCAGGATCGCGTGCTCGATGCCGCCGATGTACTGGTCGACCGGCATCCAGTAGGCTGCGCGCTCGTCCACCATGGCGCGGTCGTTGTCGGGACAGGCGTAGCGCGTGAAGTACCACGACGAATCGACGAAGGTGTCCATGGTGTCGGTTTCGCGCCTGGCCGGCTTGCCGCACGACGGGCACTTCGTGTCGAGGAAGGCGGGCATCTTGTTGAGCGGATTGCCCGTGCCGTCGGGCACCAGGTCCTCGGGCAGCACCACCGGCAGGTCCTGATCGTTCACCGGCACGTCGCCGCAGTCGGGGCAGTGCACGATCGGGACCGGACAGCCCCAGTAGCGCTGGCGCGAGATGCCCCAGTCCCTCAGGCGCCACTGCACCTGTTTCTCGCCTAGGCCTTTGGCCTTCAAGTCGGCTGCTATGGCATCAACCGCCTGCTCGTAAAGCAAGTTGTCGTATTTCCCGGAATTCACGCAGAGGGAATTGTCCGTTTCGGCGTACCACGCCTTCCATTCCGAAGATGAAAAATCGTAGAAGGCGTACTCGTCACCTAAGAAATCTTCGCCAGCCTTTCGCTTAATTTCGATACCGTTTGTGATGACCTGTTTGATCGGTAACTTATATTCTCGAGCAAACTTGAAATCGCGCTCGTCGTGCGCCGGCACCGCCATCACCGCGCCTTCGCCGTAGCCCATCAGCACGTAGTTCGCGACCCAGACCGGGATCTTCTCGCCCGAGAGAGGGTGGGTGCAGTGAAGGCCGGTCGGCATGCCCTTTTTCTCGAGCTGCGCCAGGTCGGCCTCCATCACGGCGCCGCGTTTGCATTCTTCCACGAAGGAAGAGACTTCCTTGTCGTTCTTCGCCGCCCACGCTGCGATCGGATGTTCGGCCGCGACGGCGCAGAAGGTTGCGCCCATCAGGGTATCGGCGCGGGTGGTGAACACCCACAGCACGCGCTTCTCGCCCTCGAGCTCGTACTCGAAGCCGACCCGTACGCCCTCGGAACGGCCGATCCAGTTCTTCTGCATCAGCTTGACCTGCTCGGGCCAGCCCGGCAGGCCGTCCAGCGCCGCCAGCAGCTCCTCGGCGTAGGCCGTGATGCGCAGGAAGTACATCGGGATTTCGCGCTTCTCGATCAATGCGCCGGTGCGCCAGCCGCGGCCGTCGATCACCTGCTCGTTGGCGAGCACGGTCTGGTCGACCGGATCCCAGTTGACCACGCCGGTCTTCTTGTAGGCGAGGCCCTTCCTGAACAGGCGCGTGAAGAGCCACTGGTTCCACTTGTAGTACTCGGGCCGGCAGGTCGCGAGCTCGCGCTCCCAGTCGAGCGCGAAGCCGAGGCTCTTCAACTGCTTCTTCATGTACGCGATGTTGTCGTAGGTCCACTTGGCGGGAGGGACCTTGTTCGCCATCGCGGCGTTCTCGGCCGGCAGCCCGAAAGCGTCCCAGCCCATCGGCTGCAGCACGTTCATGCCGCGCATGCGGTAATGGCGGGTCAGAACGTCGCCGATGGTATAGTTTCTGACGTGCCCCATGTGCAGCTTTCCCGAGGGGTAGGGAAACATGGACAGGCAGTAGAACTTGGGCCGCGCGGGATCCTCGACCACGCGGAAAGAGCCGCGGCGCTCCCAGTAGTCTTGGGCTTCGCGTTCCACGCTCTGCGGATCGTAGCGTTCCTGCATTTGTGACTTTGTTGGCGGCAAGCCGCGAATTATAGCTTTTCGCCGCATCCGCCCTTCGCGTGCGGGACGTATATCCCGCTCGACACGGGCAAACGGTTGGATCCGATGAAGCGCATTCAAGCAGTCTTGTTGGGCGCCGGTTTGGCCCTGGCCCTGGCCCTGGTCGCGGCGCCGGCGCTGGCCGCGCCGGCGGCGGTGGTGCAAGGCGTGCAGATGCCGGCCTGGGTCGAGCACGACGGCGTGCGCACGCCGCTCGCTCCCGGCATGGCGTTGGTCGCGGGCGACCAGGTCAGCACCGGCGCCGATTCGCGCCTGCTGGTGAGGTTTGCCGAAGGCAGCCAGGTCAAGCTGGAGGCGAACGCCACGCTCGCGATCACCGAGATGCAGCCCGACCGGGGCGGCATCTTCAGCGCCACGCTGCACGTGCTGGAGGGCGCGTTTCGCTTCACCACCGAAGCGCTCGCCAAGGCGCGCCGGCGCGACGTCACCATCACCCTCAACACGGTCACCGCCGGCATCCGCGGCACCGACCTGTGGGGCCGCTCGACCGAGCAGAAGCAGACCGTCTGCCTGATCGAGGGCAAGATCGAGATCAAGCCGGACAACGAAGCCGCGATCACGATGGACCGGCCGCTCGAGTTCTACCAGCGCGAGCGCGGCAAGTCGCTGCCGGTGGGCCAGGTCAGCCCCGAGCAGCTGGCGAAGTGGGCGGCCGAGGCCGAGGCGCTCGCCGGCCGGCTGCACGGCAAGCTGGGCGTCGCCGAGCCGAAGGTCTCCATGTAGCGCGCGGCTTATAATGCGCGTGCTTTGTCGCTGCATCTCGAACATCTCAATCCCGAACAGCTCGCGGCGGTCACGCTCGGCGACGAGCACGCGCTGATTCTGGCCGGCGCGGGCAGCGGCAAGACGCGCGTGCTGACCACGCGTATTGCCTGGCTGATCAAGAACGCCCGTGTGACCCCGGGCGGCGTGCTCGCGGTCACCTTCACCAACAAGGCTGCGCGCGAGATGCTCACGCGCCTGGGCGCCATGCTGCCGGTGAATCCGCGCGGAATGTGGATCGGCACCTTCCATGGCCTGTGCAACCGCTTGCTGCGCGCGCACCACCGCGACGCCGGGCTGCCGCAGACCTTCCAGATCCTCGATTCGCAGGACCAGCTCGGTGCGGTCAAGCGGCTGGTGAAGGCGCTCGGCGCGGACGAGGACCGCTTCCCGCCGCGCGAGCTGCAGTACTTCATCAACGCCAGGAAGGAAGAAGGGCTGCGTGCGCGCGACGTCGCTTTGACGGACGAGTCGACGCGCCGCTTCGCCGACCTGTACGCGGCCTACGACGAGCAGTGCCAGCGCGAGGGCGTGGTGGATTTCGCCGAGTTGCTGCTGCGCAGCTACGAGCTGCTGGCGAGAAACGAGCTGCTGCGCGAGCACTACCAGGCGCGCTTCCGCCACATCCTGGTGGACGAGTTCCAGGACACGAACAAGCTGCAGTACCGCTGGCTCAAGCTGCTCGCCGGGCGCGAGGCCGCGGTGTTGGCGGTCGGCGACGACGACCAGTCGATCTACGCCTTCCGCGGCGCCAACGTCGGTAACATGGCCGACTTCGAGCGCGACTTCCGGGTGCAGAAGGTGATCCGCCTGGAGCAGAACTATCGCTCGCACGGAAACATCCTCGACGCGGCGAACGCGCTGATCGCGAATAACCGCAAGCGGCTGGGCAAGAACCTGTGGACCGCCGCGGGCGAAGGCGAGCCGCTGCGCGTGTTCGAGGCCGAGACTGACGCGCTCGAGGCGCGCTGGATCGTCGAAGAAGTGCAGGCGCTGGTGAACGACGGCGCGCGGCGCGCGGACCTGGCGGTGCTGTACCGCTCCAACGCGCAGTCGCGGGTGCTCGAGCACGCGCTGTTTTCGGCCGGCATCGCCTACCGCGTCTACGGCGGCCTGCGCTTCTTCGAGCGCGCCGAGATCAAGCACGCGCTCGCCTACCTGCGGCTGATCGCTTCGAGCGACGACGACAACGCCTTCCTGCGGGTGTTCAACTTCCCGCCGCGCGGCCTTGGCGCGCGCACGCTCGAGCAGGTCCAGGACGCGGCGAAGGCGAACGGGACGTCGCTGTTTGCCGCGATTGAAGGCAAGGCGGGCGCCTTTCGCGCGCTGATCGAAGACCTGCGGCGCGAAACCGCCGAGTTGCCGCTGCCCGAGGCGGTCGAGCACGTGGTGGCGAGGAGCGGCCTGATCGAGCACTACAAGAACGAGCGCGATGGCGCCGACCGGATCGAGAACCTCGAGGAGCTGGTCAACGCCGCGGCCGCCTTCACCGAGGAGGAGCGCGCGGTCGAGTCGGACGAGGAAACGGACCCGTTGACCGCCTTTCTGACCCACGCCGCGCTCGAGGCGGGCGAGCACCAGGCGGGCGAGGGACAGGACGCGCTGCAGATGATGACGGTGCACTCGGCCAAGGGGCTCGAGTTCGAGGCGGTGTTCCTGACCGGGCTGGAAGAGGGGCTGTTTCCCCACGAGCAGAGCGTGGCGGAAAGGGATGGCCTTGAGGAAGAGCGGCGCCTGGCCTACGTCGCGATCACGCGCGCGAGGAAACGCCTTCACCTGTCGTTCGCGCAGACCCGCATGCTGCACGGGCAGACGCGCTACAACTTGCCCTCGCGCTTCCTGGATGAGATTCCCGAGGGCCTGATGAAGTGGCTCACGCCGCGCTTCGCCGCCCAGCGCGCGCGCCAGGCGCTTGCTTCGGTGTCGCAGGCCTGGGGCGCGCCGAGGAAGAAGGCGCCGGGCTTCGCCAGCCCCGCCGCGGCGGGCGGCTTTCGCGTCGGGCAGAACGTGCAGCACCCGAAATTCGGCTCCGGCGTGATCGTCGACGCCGAGGGCCAGGGAAACGACGCGCGCGTGCAGGTGAACTTCGGCGGCCAGGGCGTCAAGTGGCTCGCGGTCGCAGTGGCCAAGCTGCAGGCCGCCTAACGCAACGCATACTGAGGGAACGGATCATGGAATTCAGCAAAATCGCAGTGGTCGGCGCGGGCACTATGGGCCACGGCATCAGCCAGGCGCTGGCGGTCGCCGGAATCGACGTGGTGGTGACCGACGTCGCGCAGGCGCAGCTCGAGCGCGCCACGGCGGCGATTTCGGGCAGCCTCGATCGGCTGGTGAAGAAGGAAAAGATGAGCGCCGAGCAGAAGGCCGCCGCGCTCGCGCGCATCCAACCCTCGACCGACGTCGGCGCGGTCAAGGACTGCGGCCTGGTGATCGAGGCCGCGACCGAGAACTTGCCGCTCAAGCTCAAGATCTTCGCCCAGCTGGACGAGCTCGCGCCGGCGGGCGCCGTGATCGCCTCGAACACCTCGTCGATCTCGATCACGCGCCTGGCGGCTGCGACCAAGCGCCCCGACAAGGTGATCGGAATGCATTTCTTCAACCCGGTGCCGGTGATGGCGTTGGTCGAGCTGATCCGCGGGCTGCAGACCTCGGACGAGACTTACGCCGCGGTCGAGGCGCTGACGAAGAAGATCGGCAAGGCGCCGGTGCAGGTGCGAAACTCGCCCGGCTTCGTCGTCAACCGCATGCTTTGCCCGATGATCAACGAGGCGATCTTCGCCCTCGCCGAAGGCCTCGCGAGCGCGGAGCAGATCGATCAGGCGATGAAGCTCGGCGCTAACCACCCGATCGGACCGCTCGCGCTGTGCGACCTGGTCGGCCTGGACGTCGAGCTGGCGGTGATGCAGGTGCTGTTCGAGGGCTTCAAGGATCCGAAGTACCGCCCCGCCCCACTGCTGGTGGAGATGGTCGAGGCGGGCTACCTGGGCAGAAAGACGGGACGCGGATTCTTCAAGTACTGACTTTCGCGGAGGCGCTCATGCCGCTCACATCTCAGCAGATCGATCAGTACCGCCGCGACGGCTACGTCTGTCCGGTGCCGGTGATGCCGGCGGCCGAGGCGGCGGGGCTGCGGCGCACGCTCGAGGCCTTCGAGGCCGGGCAGGGCGGCAGGCTCGAGCCCGGCCAGCGCAGCCGCGCGTTCCTGCTGTTCAAATGGCTCGACGACCTGATCCGCGATGCGCGCGTGCTCGACCCGATCGAGCAGCTGATCGGCCCCGACATCCTGTGCTGGAGCACGATCTTCTGGATCAAGGAAGCAGGCTCGAAGAGCTTCGTTTCCTGGCACCAGGACAACACCTACTGGGGCCTGTCGAGCCGCAACGTGGTGACGGCCTGGTTCGCGATCGCGGACGCGAGCGTCGAAGCGGGCTGCATGAAGGTGATGCCGGGCACGCACACCGGCGAGACGCTTCCCCACGAGGACACCTACGACGCGGATAACATGCTCACGCGCGGGCAGGCGATCCGTGGCCTGGACGAGGCGCGCGCCGCCAGCATGCCGCTGCGCGCGGGCGAAATGTCGCTGCACAACTATTGCCTCGCGCACGGCTCGGGGCCGAACCTTTCGCCCGACCGCAGGATCGGGGTGTCGATGCACTTCATGCCGCCCGACACCAAGCAGGTGGTCGGCGCCTGGGATTGCGCCGCGTTGGTGCGGGGAAGCGACCGCTTCGGCCATTTCGCGCACGCGCCGGTGCCGGCACGCGATTTCGATCCCGAGGCAGTGGCCTTCCACGCCCGCGCCGCGGGCGCGATGCGCGAGGTGCTTTACGCCGGGGCCGCGCGCAAGCTTCAGCGGCTCTGAAGGCTCGTCAGGTCCCGGCGCAGCAGCTCGCCGATGCGCCCGATGCTGAGGTCGGCCGCCGGGTAGCGCGCGGTGTTGTGCGGATCATTGGCGTAGTGCCCCTGGCGCGCGAACACGGTGGTGACGCGCTCGCCCCAGGCTTGCTTGATCGCGGCCAGGATGCGCAGCTTGTCGTCCACCATGATGTAGCGCCGGGCCGGGAACAGGCGCTCGACGTCGGCCAGCATCTGTTCCTTGTGGACGTAGATCAGCACCCGTCCGGCCACCGCGTCCCACAGTCCCGAGCGCATCACCTTGCGCGGCTGGAACACGGCGTCGCCGTCCGACAGGATCACCGCGCGCGCCGCCCGGCCGGCGTGCCGCAGCACCTCGAGCGCGTCCGGATAGAGCCGCTCGGCGAACGGATAGTCCACCAGCCAGCCCGACAGCGCCAGCACGCGCGGGTCGTGCAGGCGTTCGAGCCGGTAGCGCTCTAGCGCGCCGAGGTAGTCGACGTAGCCGAGCTCTTCGCGCAGCTGCTCGAGGATGCTCCAGTAGCGGTCGCGCGCGTCGTGGCCGAACTCGCGCGCCAGGTGCGCCCGCAGATCCTGCTGGACGCGGTCGTTATCGAGCAGGGTGTTGTCGACGTCGAACAGGGCGACCAGTTCGTCGCCTGCGCCAAGGGTCACTTCCTCTCGCCCCCGGAGCCGGGTTTCTCGAGGTGGCCGCCGAACTCGTAGCGCATCGCCGAGAGCAGCCTGTCGGCGTACTCGCTGTGCCCGCGCGAGGCGAAGCGCGCGAACAGCGCGGCACTGATCACCGGCGCGGGAACGCCTTCGTCGATCGCGGCCTGCAGGGTCCAGCGCCCTTCGCCGGAGTCCGAGACGCGGCCGTCGAACTTGGCCAGCGCGGGGTCGGCGCGCAGCGCGCTGGCGGACAGGTCGAGCAGCCACGAGCCGATCACGCTGCCGCGGCGCCACACTTCGGCCACGCGCGCCACGTCGATGTCGTAGCGGTAGTGCTCCGGGTGGCGCAGCGGCGTGGTCTCGGCGTCGACCTCGCCCTGGCGCTTGCCGACCGCGGCGCCATGCAGAATGTTGAAGCCCTCGGCGTAGGCCGCCATGACCCCGTATTCGATCCCGTTGTGCACCATCTTGACGAAGTGGCCCGCGCCGTTCGGCCCGCAGTGCAGGTAGCCATTCTCCTCGGGCAAGGGCGCGCCCTCGCGCCCCGGGGTGCGCGCGGCGGACTCGACTCCTGGTGCCAGCGCGCGAAAGACCGGCTCGAGCCGCGCCACCACCTCGTTCTCGCCGCCGATCATGAGGCAGTAGCCGCGCTCCATGCCCCACACCCCGCCGCTCACCCCGACGTCGACGTAGTGCAGCTTCTTCTGTGCCAGGGCGGCGGCGCGGCGCAGGTCGTCGTGATAGTAGGAATTGCCGCCGTCGATCACGCAGTCCCCCGCTTCGAGCAGCGGAGTGAGCTGCTCCAGCACCGGGTCGACCGCGCCGGCTGGCACCATCAGCCAAACCGCGCGCGGCTTGGCCAGACGGGCGACGAAGTCCTTGAGCGCGCTGGTGCCGTACGCGCCGGCCTTCTCGAGCGTGCGCACCGCTTCGGCGTGCGCGTCGTACACGACCAGCTCGTGGCCAGCCTCGAGCAGGCGCCGCACCATGTTGGCGCCCATGCGCCCCAAACCGATCATTCCGAGCTGCATGCCTGTTCTCCTGAGTGAATGCGAATGCCCGCGCGCGGCGGGCTCAGCGCGACTGCATCTGCCGCAGGCCGTAGATCGCCGCGCCGAGCAGCGCCGCGCGCGTCTCGATCACGTGCACCGGTATGCCTTCGAGCATCTGGGCGAAGCGCCCCTTGTTGACGAAGGCCTGCGCGAAGGCGCCGTCCTCGAGCTGCGGCAGGATACGCGGCGCGATGCCGCCGCCTATGTATACGCCACCGGTGGCGAGCACCTTGAGCGCCAGGTTGCCCGCTTCGGCGCCGAGGATCGAGACGAAGCTGCGCAGCGTCAGCCTGCACAGCGCATCGCCCGCCGGTTCGCGCAGCGCGGCCTGCACGATGAGCGGGGTGCGATCGGATGCCTTAGCCAGCTCGGCGGCGAGCGCGGGCGACTCCGGCTCGCGCCCCGAATCGCGCAGGAAATCGTAGATGTTGGGAAGGCCCATGCCCGAGCACACCCGTTCATAGCCGACTCGCGCATAGCGCGTGCGCAGGTAGCCGAGCAGCTCCGTTTGCAGCTCGTCGCTCGGGGCGAAGTCCGCGTGACCGCCCTCGGACGGGCAGGCGACGTATTCGCTGCCGCTCCAGACCAGGAAGGCCTCGCCCAATCCTGTACCAGGCGCGATCACCGCCATCGCTCCGCGCGGCTGCGCGTGGCCGGGCTTGACGGTGCGCAGCTCGTCCGCATGCAGGTTCGGCACCGCGTGCGCGATCGCCTGCAGGTCGTTGAGCAGCGCCGCGCTGCCGAGGCCGAGCCTGGCGCACAGCGTCCGCTCGTCCACCACCCAGGGCAGGTTTGTCAGTTGCGCGCGGCCGTCGATCACCGGGCCGGCGACGTCGAAGCACGCCGCGCGCGCCTTTGCGCGCTGGCGGCCGAGGAACTCCTCGACCATGCTTTCGAGGCCGTCGTAGCGCGCGCTCGCGAACTCCGCTTCCGCCACCGGCCGGCGTGGGCCTCGCTCGGCGTCGTAAAGCGCGAGCAGTGTCTTCGTGCCGCCGATGTCTCCCGCGATCAGCATGTATCCCGATTCTAGGCCAACCCGCTTAAGACACCCTTAGTTTGCGGCCTGCATGGGATTGACATCGGTATTTGCGGCCAGCACAATCCGCGCCCTGTTTTGATGAGTGCGGACGATTACGGGTAGAGCGATGAGATCAGTGACATACGTGACGACATGCAGTCGGGCGGCGCCGAATTTGCGCGCAGCCGTGCTCGCGATCGACCCCAGGCAGGGAGACCGCACCGCGCCAGCAATCCGGGCTCTGGAGGAAACGTAACGCGCGCGTCTATACGCGTTTCACCAAAGCCCGGTTGCGCCGCAAGGCCACCGGGCTTTTTTGTTGCCCGTGCGCCGGAATCGGATTTGCAGCAATGCATTGATGGAACTTGGATGCGGCAAGTGCTTCGTGTTGCCGCATCCGATAAGGAGTTCGTCGCGGAAACGACCGCAGCGGGCGAGGCTCGCGAGTCCTCCCTGGCGCGCTCGGCCTGAAACATCGGCCTTGCGTGTACCGCGGGCGCGGAAGCGGCTGACACACGTGGATAGCTCAGACAGGTAGAGCAATCGGTTTGTGACCGAAAAGTCGCGGGTTCAAATCCCGCTCTCACGAAAGGCATTGGGAGCCTTGAGGCAGCACCAAGCAGCACAAACGCAGTACGGGGCCGGTTTCGGCCGGCGCGGCAGACGACCGCCGCGCCGGCACCGGGCGCCAGGCCGAGCGCGCCGTGCGGCGCGCGCGGGCGAAGCGGCAACAGCCGAGCGCGGAATGACGCGCAAGGCGCGGCCGACTTCCCTCACGCGCGCGGCGGTGCCCGCAAGGCGGCCGGGAAGCCGGAATCCCGATTGGCACGAGGTGATGGATAAAGACAGGACGAAGGAGGGCGACGATGTTGAAGCAGACGACGATGGAGGAGGCGGTGCGGCTCACCGTACGCGAAGCCGAGGTGCTGCGCCTGATCGCGGGCGGCCGTACCTACGGGCAGATCGCCGAACAACTCGGCATGTCGGCGCACACGGTGACCTCGCACGTCAAGAACGCGTACCGCAAGCTCGATGTGCACTCCGGGCCGGCGGCGGTGATGCGCGCCATCGAGCTGCGGCTGCTCGAGGTGACGATCTGACGAAGGGACCGAGAAAAGGAAAGGAACGGTGATGTTTGTACGCAAGTTGCGCCTGAAGAAGGACGAGCGCGCGCTCCTGCTCAAGGATGGTGATTTTGTCGAGATCCTCGGTCCGGGCGAGCACGCTCGCTTCGACCCGCTGTTTCGTCTCGAGCTGGAGAAGTTCTCGATGGAAAAGACCCGTTTCGCCCACAGGCTGGAGAACTATCTGGTCAGGGTCGAGCCGGAGATCGTGGAGCGCGAATTCCACCTCGTCGATCTGGGCCCCACCGAGATCGGACTCCGCTACGAAGACGGCGTGCTCGTCGAGGCACTGGCGCCCAGTACGCACCGGCTTTACTGGAAGGGTTACGTCGACCAGCGGTTCGAGCGCTACGACATTTCGACCCAAGCGGCCATTGCCCCGGAGCTGCTTGCGCAGCTCGATGCATTGACGGATGAGAAGAGGAAGACGATGATGATTATTCGCAAATTCTGCGTGAACAAGGACGAACGTGCGCTGCTGTTCGACCGGGGCGATTTCGTCGCGATCCTGGGCCCGGGGGAGCACATTCGCTTCGATCCGTTCCGTCGGCTGGAGCTGCAGAAATTCGCACTTGCTGAGACGCGTTTCGATCATCGGCTGGACGACTGGCTGCTGAAGGTCGAGCCGGAGCTGGTGGCGCGCGAGTTCCATTTTGTGGAGCTTGGTGCGACCGAGGTCGGGCTTGTCTACGAGGACGGCGTGCTGGTCGCCGTACTGGCGCCGAATACCCGCCAGCTGTACTGGAAGGGTTACATCGACCTGCGCTTCGAGCGCATCGACATCTCGACCGATTTCGCGATCGACGCAAAGCTCGTGCCGCAGCTCATCGCATGCACCGGCCCGGGCTTCAAGTCGCTGGTGACCGGCGGTGATGGCGTATTCGGCGTGCAGGTGCCGGCGTTCCACGTAGTGGCGCTGTACGTGAACGGCAAGCTGCACGACGTGCTCGAAGCGGGCGCATACGCTTTCTGGGCCTTCGGTCGCGACCTGCGCGTGGACTTCGTGGACCTGCGTTTGCAGGTGATCGAGGTGACGGGGCAGGAGATCCTGACCAAGGACAAGGTGCCGCTGCGGGTGAACCTGAACGCCGGCTACCGCGTGACCGACGTCGCGACCGCGTTCGCCAAGCAGGCCAAGCCGGCGGACTTCCTGTACCGCGAGCTGCAGTTCGGCCTGCGCGCGGCGGTGGGAACCCGAACCCTGGACGAACTGCTCGAGAACAAGGGCGTGATCGACCAGGTGGTAGCGGACCATATCTCGCGCCGCGTGCAAGGCTTCGGCATCGAGGTCGACTCGGTCGGCGTCAAGGACATCATCCTGCCGGGTGATATGAAGATGATACTGGCGAGGGTGGTGGAAGCAGACAAGATCGCGCTGGCCAACGTGATCCGCCGCCGTGAGGAGACCGCGGCGACTCGTTCACTGCTGAACACCGCCCGGGTGATGGAGGACAACCCGACCGCGCTGCGGCTGAAGGAGCTGGAGACGCTGGAGAAGGTGACCGAGAAGATCGACAGGATCTCGGTGTTCGGCGGGCTCGATGCGGTGCTCAAGGATCTGGTGAAGCTTCGCTGAGCTCCGATCTTTGTGCCGTCAGGAAAGTTGAGCGACAAGCAGGTAGCGCGCCAGACGCCCGGTGGCCATGAACGCCAGCGCGGCGAGCCAGTTCACCCGCAGCCAGCCGGCGGCGAGGCACAGCGCGTCGCCTACCAGCGGCAGGAAGGCGAAGAAGGTCGCCAGGCTGCCGTAGCGCTCGATCCGGCGCAGCGCGCGCTTATTGAGCTTGTGGCGTGTGTGCTCGGGCACCAGCCGCCCCAGCGCGTAGGTGGTCATGCCGCCCGCGGTGTTGCCCAGCGTCGCCAGCGCGATCGCGAGCGCGGCGTGCCCGGGATAGAGGCTGAGGTAGCCGAACAGCACCGCTTCGGACGGCAGCGGGACCAGCGTCGCGGCGACGAAGCTGGCGACGAACAGGCCGGCGAGGCCGCCTTCTGGCGAGAGGAGCGCGTGCAGGGTGTGCTAGTCTTTTCGGCGTGAAACGGAACGATTATCTGGAACGCATTCTCAAGGCGCGAGTCTACGACGTGGCGATCGAATCGCCGCTCGAGCGCGCGCCCGGGCTGTCCAAGCGGCTGCGAAATACGCTCCTGCTCAAGCGCGAGGACCTGCAGCCGGTATTCTCGTTCAAGCTGCGCGGCGCCTACAACAAGATGGCGAACCTGCCGCCGGCGAAGCTGAGCAAAGGCGTCATCGCCGCCAGCGCGGGCAACCACGCGCAGGGCGTGGCGCTCGCCGCGCAGCGGCTGGGCTGCCGCGCGGTCATCGTGATGCCGGTAACCACGCCGAAGATCAAGGTCGACGCGGTGGCGGCGCGCGGGGCGGAGGTCGTGCTGCGCGGCGATTCGTATTCGGACGCGTACGCGCACGCAATGCAGATCAAGCGCCGGCGCGGCCTCACCTTCGTCCACCCCTACGACGACCCCGACGTCATCGCCGGGCAGGGAACGATCGGGATGGAGATTGCGCGCCAGCACGCCGGGCCGATCGACGCCGTGTTCGTCGCAGTCGGGGGCGGCGGGCTGATCTCGGGCATCGCGAGCTACCTCAAGCGGCTGCGCCCGGAAATCAGGATCATCGGCGTCGAGCCGGTCGACGCCGACGCCATGGCGCGCTCGCTCAAGGCCGGCCGGCGGGTGGTGCTCGATCAGGTCGGACTGTTCGCCGACGGCGTCGCGGTCAAGCAGGTCGGCAAGGAGACTTTCCGCCTGGCGCGCAAGCTGGTCGATGAGATGGTGCTGGTCGACACCGACGAGATGTGCGCCGCGATCAAGGACGTGTTCGAGGACACGCGCGTGGTCCTCGAGCCGGCGGGCGCGCTCGCGATCGCCGGCGCAAAGGCATGGGTCGCGAAGCGCGGGGCGCGCGGCAAGACGCTGGTCGCGGTGGCCTGCGGCGCGAACACCAACTTCGACCGCCTGCGCTTCATCGCCGAGCAGGCCGAGCTGGGCGAGCACCGCGAGGCGATTCTCGCGGTCACCATCCCGGAGCGCCCGGGGAGCTTCAAGAAGTTCTGCGCCACCCTCGGCGCGAAGAACATCACCGAGTTCAACTACCGCATCGCCGAATCGCGCGAGGCGCACATTTTCGTCGGCATCGAGACCGCCAACCAGGCGGAAACCGGGAAGATCGTGCGCAACCTCGAGCGCCACAGCCTGCGCACGCTCGACCTGTCGGACAACGAGATGGCGAAGACTCACCTGCGCCACATGGTCGGCGGGCGCGCGCCATGGTCGGGCGACCGGCGCGCGGCGCGCGCGGCGAACGAGCTGCTGTACCGCTTCGAGTTCCCCGAGCGGCCCGGCGCGCTGATGCGCTTTCTGAACAACATGCGCGGCGACTGGAACATCAGCCTGTTCCACTATCGCAACCAGGGCGCCGACTACGGCCGCGTGCTGGTCGGCATCCAGGTACCGCCGCACGAGATGCGCGAGTTCGGCCAGTTTCTCGCCAAGCTCGGCTATCCCTTCGTCGAAGAAACCCGCAATCCGGCCTACCGGCTGTTCCTCAGCTAGGCCTTGCCGAAGTAGTCCGGTGCGATCTCACCCGCGTAGCACACCGGGGAGGCGAGCGCGCTCGGCTCCCCGGCCGGCGGCGCGCCGAGGAACACCAGCCCCGGCGGATCGCGCCGGTAGACGCCGCGCTCGGTGACCACGTAGTCGAGCGGGATGTCCCAGGACTGGGGGTGAATCGTCTCGATCCGGGCGAGCTCGTAGCTGACCCCGATGGTAGCGGGCTTCTTGGGGAGGCTCGCCAGTGTGCGGTCGAAAAAGCCGCCGCCGTAGCCCAGCCGGTAGCCCTGCGCGTCCCAGCCGTTCATCGGCAGCAGCACCGCGTCGGGCGCGAGTTCGGCCGAATCCACCGGGTAGGGGATGCCCATCGCGCCCTCGGCCAGCCTGACCCCGGGGTGCCACTCGCGGAACGCAAGCGGAGTCTTAGGCGCGAGCACCACCGGCAGCGCAGTGCGCGCGCCGTGCGCGCGCAGCCGGCGCGCGAGGTGGCGCGGGTCGTACTCGTTGCGGATCGGCCAGCAGATCGCGACGGTCGCCTTGGCCAGCCCCGGGAACGCGCGCTCGATATGCGTGTCGATGCTCTGACGCCATGATTCGAGCGTGGCGGCGTCGAGCGCGAGGCGCGCCGCGACGAGCCGTTCGCGCTCTCCGCGGCGCCAGCGCTTGAGCATTTCAATATCCATGCGCGTGGTATGCTTACTCGATGATTTTGCAGCGTTTCCGCAATATAGCACTGGCGCTGTGTATGGTCGCGCCAGCTGCCTTCGGCGCAACAAGTGCGGACGAAGCGCTGCTGAAGGCCTACGACGCGTTCAACGCCGGCGACGCGATAGCGCTTGCGCGCTACGCGCCAGCGCTCGAAGGCGGCGCGCTCGAGCCGTACGCAGAGTACTGGGCGCTCGAGCTGCGGCTCGAAGACGCGCCCGATGCCGACGTGCACGCCTTTCTCGCCAAGCATGCCGGAACCTATCTCGCCCAGGCGCTGCGCGCCGACTGGGCCAAGCAGCTCGGCAAGCGCGAGCAATGGGAGCGCTTCGAGCGCGCGCTCGCCCCGCTCGAAGCGCGCGACCTGGAGCTTCGCTGCTACGACCGGGCCGCGCGGCTCGCGCGCGGCGATGCGGCAGCCGTGCCGGAGGGGAAATCCATGTGGCTCGAGCCGGGCGACCTGCCCGCAGGTTGCCAGCTGCTGGCCGACAAGCTCGCCGCGCGCGGCGCGATCCATGCGAGCGACATCTGGCAGCGCGCGCGGATGCTGTTCGGGCGCGGCCAGATCACCGCGGCCAAGAGCGCGCTCGGCTATCTGCCGCCCGAGCAGGCGCCGGACGAGTTGCTGCTCGCGCAGGCGGCGACGCAGCCGCAACAGGTGCTGGCGCGCGTGCCGCGTCATTTCGGGCGGCGCGCCACGCGCGAAGTCGCCGTGCTCGCGGCGGTGCGGCTTGCAGCCGCGGATCCTCGTCTCGCGGCAGAGGCACTCGAGGGACCGGTAGTGCGCAGGCTGCACGCAACGGAGCGCGCCTATCTGTGGGGCCGCGTCGCGCTCGAAGGCGCGCGCGCGCACGACGACAAGGCGCTCGACTGGTACGCCAAGCTGGGCCGCTCGCCGCTCGCCTACGACCTGGCGGCCTGGAAGGCGCGCGCCGGGCTGCGCCGCGGCGACTGGCAGGCGGTGCGCGACGCGATCGACGCCATGTCCGGGCCGGACAGCCGCCAAACGGTGTGGGTCTACTGGTATGGGCGCGCGCTCGCGGCACAGGGCAAACCGGAGGCGGCGCGCGCCTACTATCTGCGCATTTCCGGCGAAACCGATTTCTACGGCCTGCTCGCCACCGAAGAGCTCGGCTCGACGGCGACGTTCCCGCCGTCGACCTACATGCCGACCGAGGCGCAGGTGGCGGCGGCGCGCGGCATTCCGGGTCTCGCGCGCGCGCTCGAGCTTTACCGGCTTGGCCTGCGCACCGAGGCCACGCATGAATGGGTGTTCGCGATCCGCGGCATGAGCGACCGGGAACTGCTTGCCGCCGCCGAGCTGGCGCGGCGCGAAAGCGTGTACGACCGCGCCATCAATACCGCGAACATGACCGTGCGCCTGCACGACTACCGCGTCAGGTATCCGGTGCCGTTCGAGAGCATGTTCGGCGACTACGCGCGCACGCAAGGGCTGGACGAGGCATGGGTGCTCGGCCTGGTGCGCCAGGAAAGCCGCTTTGCCGTCGACGCCCGTTCAGACGCGGGCGCGCGCGGCTTGATGCAACTCATGCCGCGTACCGCGCGCTGGGTCGCGCGCAAGATCGGCCTGGTGCAATACGAGCCGCACGACGTGGCCGAGGTCGAGACCAACATCACGCTCGGCACCGGCTACCTGAAGATGGTGCTGGACGACCTCGGGCACGAGGTACTCGCTTCGGCCGCGTACAACGCCGGTCCGCGGCGGGCGCAGCGCTGGCGCGACGCCAAGCCGCTCGAAGGAGCGGTTTACATCGAGACCATTCCGTTTGGCGAAACGCGTCGCTACGTGAAGAAGGTAATGGCGAACGCGGTAATCTACGCTGCGCTGCTCGGCGAGCCGCGCAACTCGCTGCATGCGCGGCTCGGCGTGATACCCGCCGCCGTTCCGGGCGGCAGCGAAGACGACACGCTTCCCTGACGGATCCGATACGGCCATGCGCTACGAAAACATCCTCGTTCTGGGCGGCGGCGGTTTCGTCGGCCGCCACCTCGTCTCCGCGCTCGCCGCGCAGGGCGTTCGCGTCACGGTCCCGTCGCGCAGCCGCGAGCGCGCCAAGCACCTCCTGCTGCTGCCCACGGTCGACGTGGTCGAGTGCGACCTCAACCGGCGCGACGCGCTCTCGGCGCTGGTCGCCGGGCGCGACGCGGTGGTCAATCTGGTCGGCATCCTGCACGGCCCCAACTTCGCCCGCGCGCACGTCGAGCTGCCGCAGGCGGTACTCGCGGCCTGCCGCGAGCACGGCGTGCGGCGCGTGCTGCACATGAGCGCGCTCGGGGCCTCGAGCGACGCGCCGTCCGAGTACCTGCGCTCAAAGGGCGCGGGCGAACAGGCGGTGCTCGCGGCGAACGATCTCGACGTAACGGTCTTCCGCCCCTCGGTGATCTTCGGCCCCGAAGACGCCTTCCTCAACCTGTTCGCGATGCTCGCCCGGCTGATGCCGGTGCTGCTGCTGGCGTGCCCGCAGGCGCGCTTCCAGCCGGTCTACGTGCGCGACGTGGCGCGGGTGATGATCGACGCGCTGGGCGAGAGCAAGTCGTTCGGCCGGGCCTACGACCTGTGCGGGCCCAAGGCCTACACGCTGCGCGAGCTGGTCGAAACCGTTTGCCGGCTCACCGGCCGCCGCCGGCTGGTGCTCGGCCTGCCAGACTGGCTTTCGACCCTGCAGGCCTTGCTGCTGGAGCTCGCGCCCGGCGAGCCTCTGATGACGCGCGACAACCTCCGCTCGATGCAGGTTCCGAGCGTGTGCGATTGCAGCCTGCCGTTCGGCGTCGTGCCGCAGGAGCTCGAGGCGCTGGCGCCCGCCTGGCTCGCGCCGAGCGGTGCGCGGCGGCGCTACCCCGTGTTCCGCTGGCGCGCGCGCAGATGAGCGGGCTGGTCCTGGTCGTCGGCAACAAGAACTACTCGTCCTGGTCGTTGCGGCCGTGGCTGGCGATGAAGGCGCTCGGGCTCGAGTTCGAGGAGCGGCGCGTCTCGCTCTACGTCCCGGGTGCCAAGGAGCGTCTGCTGGGCTACTCGCCGGCGGGCAAGGTGCCGATCCTGATCGACGGCGAGCGAAGAGTATGGGACTCGCTCGCCATCCTCGAGTACCTGGCCGAGAGCCACCCGTCGCTGTGGCCCGCGGCGCCGGCGGCGCGCGCGGTCGCGCGCTCGATCAGCGCCGAGATGCACTCCGGCTTCGGCGCGCTGCGCCAGCACATGAGCATGAACATCCGCAAGCGCCACCCCGGCAAGGGGCGCACGCCCGAGGCGCTCGCGGACGTCACGCGCATCGTCGCGATGTGGAGCGACTGCCGTGCGCGCTTCGGCGCAGCCGGCCCGTTCCTGTTCGGCGCCTTTGGCGCGGCCGACGCGATGTACGCGCCCGTGGTACTGCGCTTTCGCACCTACGCGGTCGAGCTTCCGCCGACCTGCCGCGCCTATGCCGATGCGGTGCTCGCGCTGCCGGCGCTGGGCGAGTGGATCGAGGCCGCCGAACGCGAGACCGAGTCGCTGCCGCAGTTCGAGATGTACGGCTGAATGCGCATCACGCTGCCCGACCGTACCCGGCTCCACCGGCTGGCTGCCGCTGCCGCGCTGGTCGCGGCGCTGTGGGGCGTGCACGCCGAGCTGCCTGCCGGATTCGCGCTGCACTTTCTCGGCGCGACGCTGATGTACCTCATGTTCGGCACGCCGCTCGCGCTTGCGGGAATGGCCCTCGCGGCGGCGCTCGCCTGCGCGCTCGGCGGCGGAGACTGGCATGCGTTGCCCGCGCTCTGGCTGGCCGACGGGGCCGTGCCGGTCGCGTGCGCCTTCGCCGCTCACCGGCTGATCGAGCGCTATGCGCCGTCCAACCTGTTCGTCTATGTCTTCGGCGCCGCCTTCGCGGGCGCCGGACTGTCGATGTTCGCTTCGCTCGCCGCCCATCGCCTGCTCGGCGACAGCGTGGAGCCTTTCGTCGCACTGGGGCTGATGCTCGGCTTCGGCGAGGCCTTCCTGACCGGCGCGCTGGTGACGCTGTTCGTGGTCTACCGCCACGACTGGGTGTGCACCTTCGACGACACGCGTTATCTCGCGCGGCGATGAAGGCCTACGTGGTCGGCGGTGCGGTGCGCGACGAGCTGCTCGGCCTGCCGGTCGCCGACCGCGACTGGGTGGTGGTCGGCGCCACGCCCGAGCAGATGACCGCCGAGGGCTACCGGCCCGTGGGGCGCGATTTCCCCGTCTTCCTGCATCCCCGGACCAAGGAGGAATACGCGCTCGCGCGCACCGAGCGCAAGAGCGGGCGCGGCTACCGCGGATTCACCGTTTACGCCGCGCCCGAGGTGACGCTCGAGGAGGACCTGAAGCGGCGCGATCTCACGCTCAACGCGATGGCGCGCACCGAGGACGGTACGCTCATCGACCCGTTCGGCGGCAGGCGCGACCTCGAGGCGGGCGTGCTGCGCCATGTGAGCGAGGCCTTCGCCGAGGATCCGGTGCGCATCCTGCGCGTGGCGCGCTTCGCCGCGCGCTTCGACTTCCGCGTCGCCGACGAGACCGCAGCGCTGATGCGGCGCATGGTCGAGGCGGGCGAAGTGGAGGATCTCGTCCCCGAGCGCGTGTGGCAGGAATTCGCCAAAGGACTCGCTGAGCGGCACCCGCGCCGGCTGTTCGCAGTACTGGCCGAGTGCGGCGCGCTGGCGCGGCTGCTGCCTGAGATCCGGGCCGATGAGGCGCTCTACGCCGCGCTCGGGCGAGCGGCGCAGGAAGGCGCACCGCTTGCGCTGCGCTTTGCGCTGCTCGCGTGGCCGCTCGACGAGGCGGCCGTGCGCTCGCTGTGCGCGCGGTTGCGCGCGCCGAACGAGGCGAGCGAGCTCGCGCTCGCGGCATGCCGCTGCCGCGAGCGGATTCGCGCTGCGGGCCGCGCCGATTCCGCCGCGCTTCTGGAGACCCTCAAGCGCGCCGATTCCATCCGGCGCGCCGACCGGTTCGGCCAGCTGCTGACCGTGGCGCGCCTGGCCGAGCCGGGCGACGCGAGCGAGCGCGCAATCGGCCGCCTGCGGCTCGCGCTCGCCGCAGCGCAGGGCGTGGACGCCGCGGCGATCGCGCGCGCGACGCCCTCGCCGGCCGAGATCCCGGCGCGGCTCGATCGCGCGCGCGAACGGGCGATCGCCGCCTCGCTCGCCGAAAGCTAGAGCAGGCGGCCGATCAGGTAGACCGCGAGCGACAGCACCACGGTGCTGGCGAAGGGGATGTAATAGATGCGCCCGCGCAGCGGAATTTTGAGATCGCCCGGCAAGCGCCCGATTCCCAGACGAGAGAACCACGGCTGCGCCGCGGACAGCACCGCGAGTGCGATGAACAGGGTCAACAGCCACTTCAGCACGGCGAAACACCTCCTCTACGCAACGCCTCCGGAGGCGCTAAACTCGTCGCCTTTGACCGGACAGGGAGAACGCCGATGATCGACCTCTACACTTGGGGCACGCCCAACGGCCGCAAGGTTTCCATCATGCTGGAGGAGTGCGGCCTGACGTACCGAGTGCACAGCATCGACATCGGCAAGGGCGACCAGTTCAAGCCCGAGTTCGTGGCGATCAACCCGAACAGCAAGATCCCCGCGATCGTAGACTCCGAGGGGCCGGACGGCAAGCCGATGTCGCTGTTCGAGTCGGGCGCGATCCTGGTCTATCTCGCCGGCAAAACCGGAAAATTCCTGCCGCGCTCGGTGCGCGACAAGTACGACGCACTGCAGTGGCTGATGTTCCAGATGGGCGGCGTCGGGCCGATGTTCGGCCAGGCGCACCACTTCATCCGCGCGAAGAAGGACGAAGTCCCCTACGGCACCGAGCGCTACGTAAACGAAGCGAAACGCCTGTACGGCGTCATGGACAAGCATCTCGCGCGCCATGCCTACCTCGCCGCGGGCGAATATACGATCGCCGACATCGCCACCTACCCGTGGGCGGCTCGCCACGAATGGCATCGGGTCGACCTAGCCTCGTTTCCGAACGTGAAGCGCTGGTTCGACACCATTTCCCGCCGCCCGGCCGTGCCGCGCGGGATGGCCGTTCCGTACCTGAACTGAGCCGCGTGCTGGAGCTGCTGGCGCTGCCGGCGGGCGCGGGCGCCGCTGCGCGCGCGCCGCTGATCTTCGTGCACGGCGCCTACGTCGGCGCGTGGTGCTGGGCCGAGCATTTCCTGCCCTGGTTCGCCGAGCGCGGCCACCCGGTCTGCGCGCTGTCGCTGCGCGGGCACGGCGCCAGCGCAGGGCGCGAGCGGCTGCACGAATTCGGCCTGGCGGACTTCGCCGACGACCTGGCGTCCGCGCTCGAGGGATTCGAGCGCCCGCCGGTACTCGTCGGGCATTCGATGGGCGCGCTGGTGGTGCAGAAGTACCTCGAGCGCAATCCGGGCGCGGCGCAGGCCGCGGCGCTCTTCTGTCCCGTGCCGCCATTCGGCATCCTGCCGTCGTCGTTCTCGCTTGCGCTGACGCACCCCGGCTTGTTCGCCGAAATCAATGCGCTCGCATTCGGCGGGCGTGCCTCGCGCGCCGCGCTGCAGCAGGCGCTGTTCGCCGGCCCGGTGGAGGCCGAGCGCCTGGAGCGCTATTTCACGCGCATGCAGCCTGAGTCGCGGCGCGCGATCCTCGACATGAGCGGCTGGGGGCTGCCGCAGACCTGGCGCACGACGCTGCCCGACACGGTCGTGTTCGGCGCCGAGCGCGACGTGCTGATTTCGCCCGCGCTCGCGCAGAGCACGGCCCAGTTGCTCGGCGCCGACTACCGAACGCTGCCCGGGCTGGGCCACGCCGTGATGCTCGAGCCGGGCTGGCGCTTGGCGGCGGAGGCGCTTGCCGATTGGCTCGACGAGCGCGGGGCCTGATCAGGGCGCCTTCTTCGCGTACTTGGCGAGAAAGGCGTTGATGTCATCGATGCGCAGCTGCGGCTCGTCGGGGTCAGGCTGCGAGCCGACCACGCGGTTCATCCATTCCATGTTCTTCTCCATGCGCGCGACCACGGCACGCCACTCCTCGGCGGTGTGGCGCTTGGGATCGGGCAGAACGTGGCATTGGCGGCAGGCGAGCCGGAACGGTTCGCCGCGCGGGGTGAACGCCTCCGGGTAGCGGCGCGGGTCGAGAGGCTTTTGCCCGTGGCGGCGCAGGTAATCGAGCAGCACGCGCTCTTCGTCTTCACTCGGCGCGCGCAGGCCGGCCATCATCTGGTGCATCAACCGCCCCATGTTGCCCTTGCCGCGCATGCGCGCGGCCATGCGCTCCACCACCTTAGGCCATTTCGCCGCCTGGTGCATGGCCGGATTCGGCAGGTTGTGGCACTGCACGCAGTAGCGCACCGTAAGTTCCGCTCCGGGCGAGTCCGGCTCGGGCAGCATCTCCGGCTCGAAGCCGGGCGGGAGGATGCGCTCCAGCATCGGCCCGTAGGGGCTTTCCTGCCAACGCTGTTTCGCCTGTGCAACCGCGGCGTCGTAGTCCGACGCGCCGGCCGCGGCGGCGTGCGCGACGGCCAGCGCGAGACAGAGGACAGACACGCGCAGCATGCTCAAAGCGTATGCGACCGATCTCCGCGCGTAAAGCCCGCGAGCGGCTGCGCGACGCCGCGCCCCAGGGCAAGCACCTTGAACAGCTCGCCCATTTCGGCCGGCGAAAGCAGCGTCTGCGCCTGCGCCGCGAGCGGGGCGTAGCGGCGCACATCCGCCGCGTCGACCTGCCCCAGAATGTCGGTCAGGCCGCAGTTGAGCAGGAAGTCGGCCTGCGAGGCGTAGCCGAGCACGTCCAGGTCGGCGTCGGCGGCGGCGTGGGCGAGCGCGCTGAAATCGACGTGCGCCGTGATGTCCTGCAGCCCCGGCAGGTAGAACGGATCGCCGTGCGCGCGGTGCCGGTAGTGGCACATCAGGGTGCCCATCGAGCGCTGCGGGTGGTAGTACTCGCGCGCCGGAAAGCCGTAGTCGACGATCAGGATGGCGCCCGCCTCGAGCATGCCGGCGAGCGCCGCGATCCACGCCCTGCCGGCCAGCCCGAGCTCGCTTTCGTAGCGCTCCGACGGCGGCAGCGCGATCTCGATCGCGCGCGCCGCGTCGAGCACCGCGCCCGCGGCCGGGCGCTCGCTCCAGGCGAGCATGCCTTCGTTGGCGCACACGCCGCGCTCGGCAATGCCGTTCCGGGTCCAGGCAACCGCGTGCACCGGCATCGCATCCAGCACTTCGTTTGCCAGCACCACGCCGCGGAAGCGCTCCGGCAGGCGCTCGAGCCAGCGCGCGCGAGCGCCGATGCGGTCGCGCTGGCGCCCGGCCAGCTCGGCGCTCGGCTCGACGATGAAGTAGGGCTGCCCCGCGGGCAGGGCGTCGAGCAGGGCGGCGGCGAGCGCGCCGCTGCCGGCACCGAACTCGAGGATCGCCGCACCGGGCTCGAGCAGCGCGGCGACCTGGCGCGCGAGCGTGCGCCCGAACAGCGCACCCAGCTCCGGCGCGGTGACGAAGTCGCCCGCCGCGCCGAGCTTGGCCGCCCCGCCCGCGTAGTAGCCAAGGCCGGGCTGGTACAGCGCGAGCTCCATGTAGCGCGCGAAGCTGATCCAGTTGCGCCCGGCCGCGAGCTCGGCGCCGATGCGCTCCATCAGCGCGCGGCTCGCCGCGCGCGCCTGCGGGCCGGGTTCGGGCAGGGACGAATCCATTCTCGGCCTAGGCTACCCGGTCCGCTAGAATTCGCAACGCGATGGGCGAATCCCTGGACGGAAAGGTGGCGCTGGTCACCGGCGGCGCGAAGCGCGTCGGCGAGGCGATCGTGCGCCGGCTGCACGCCGCGGGCGCGCGAGTGGCGCTGCACTACCGCGAATCGGAGGCCGACGCGGCGCGGCTCGAGGCCGAGCTGTCGGCGCTGCGCCCGGGCAGCGCGGCCCGCGTGCGGCGCGACCTGCTCGAACCGAACGCCGCCGAGGCGCTGGTGGCGGCGGCGGTGGAGCGCTTCGGGCGGCTCGACCTGGTGGTAAACAACGCCTCGATCTTCTACCCCGGCGGGATAGGCAGGATCGAGCCGCGGCACTGGGACGAGCTCGTGGGCTCGAACCTGCGTGCGCCGCTGTTCGTTTCGCAGGCGGCGGCGCCGCACCTGAAGCAGGCGCGCGGCGCGATCGTCAATATCACCGATATCCATGCCGAGCGCCCGCTGAAGGGCTTTCCGGTCTACAGCGTCGCCAAGGCCGGGCTGGCGGCGCTCACCCGCTCGCTCGCTCTCGAGTTGGCGCCGGAGGTGCGGGTCAACGCGGTCGCACCGGGCGCCATCGCCTGGCCGGAGGAGGGCAAGTTCGACCACGCTGAGCGAGAGCGCATTGTCGCCACCACTCCGCTCAAGCGGATCGGCAGCCCGGACGACATCGCCCAGGCGGTGCATTTCCTCGCTACGGCGCTGTTCGTGACCGGCCAGACGGTGGCGGTCGACGGCGGGCGCTCGGTATTCCTGTGACCGACCCGCGCAAAGCGAAGTACGAAGGCAACAAGCTCGCCAAGCGCCTGCGCCGCCAGGCGGGCGAGGCGATCGCCGACTTCGGCATGATCGAGGCGGGCGACCGGATCATGGTGTGCCTGTCGGGCGGCAAGGACAGCTACGGGCTGCTCGACGTGCTGCTCGCGCTGCGCGACAAGGCGCCGGTCGAGTTTGAACTGGTGGCGGTCAACCTGGACCAGAAGCAGCCCGGGTTTCCGGCGCGCGTGCTGCCCGAGTACCTGGCGGCGCGCGGCGTACCGTTCCGGATCGTCGAGCAGGACACCTACTCGGTGGTGAAGCGGCTGATCCCGGAGGGCCGCACGATGTGCTCGCTGTGCTCGCGGCTGCGGCGCGGCGCGCTGTATCGCGTGGCCGGTGAACTCGGCGCGACCAAGATCGCGCTCGGCCACCACCGCGACGACATCCTCGCAACTTTCTTTCTCAACCTGTTCTACGGCGGCAAGCTCAAGGCCATGCCGGCCAAGCTCGTTTCCGACGACGGGCGCCACGTCGTCATCCGGCCGCTGGCTTATGTCAGGGAAGACGACCTCGCCGCCCACGCTGTCGCGCAGGACTTTCCGATAATTCCCTGTGTCCTGTGCGGCTCGCAGGAAAACCTGCAGCGGAAAGTCGTCCGCGGCATGCTTTCCGAGTGGGAACAACGCTATCCGGGGCGCGTTGAATCCATTCTGCGCGCGCTGTCCGACGTGCGCCCTTCGCATCTTCTGGATCGCAAGCTGTTCGACTTCGTCGGACTGCGGGCTAAAGGAATCGCCGATCCTGACGGCGACACTGCTTTCGATCCGCAGTCACTCGAGCCGCTATTCAGCGACGCCTGAGACCGACATTCTGTAGGCTGCGAGAACTTGATCTAGCGCAAGGCAGTGACTAGTTCACGCGGCGTACTTGATCGCGCGTGTTATAGATTGCAAAAAAAGGCAGGTTAGCCGCTACAAGGCCTTGACGAGCTGCGGATTGAAAGGACGCGGCACGGTGATCGGTGATATGCGGCGGGCGCTCAATTGTTCTCAATCGACAGAGGGAGGTTGCAAATGAAAGTGCACTATGGGGTGGACGTCGTCAACGATAGTCCTGTGCTGCGGCCGGTCGCGGTGCAGGTGCCCGATGAAACGGCTGCGGTCGAGCAGCTCCCGTTCACGGTAACGATCGCGCGCAGCGACGAGCAGCTGCGCAAGGCCGTGACGATGCGGCACGCGGCCTATGCGCGCCACGTGCCCGCGTTCGCAGAACGCATGAAGGTCCCGGAACGCTGCGACCTGGAGGACGGCGTGGTGGTCCTGCTGGCGGAATCCAAGCTCGACGGCTCTCCCCTGGGAACGATGCGCATCGAGACCAACCGCTACCGGCCGCTCGCGCTCGAGCAGTCGGTGGAGCTGCCCGACTGGCTGCAGGGCTGCAGCCTTGCCGGGGCGAGCCGGTTGGGAGTGGGTTTGGGTCGGATCGGACGCGTGGTGAAGACCGCGCTGTTCAAGGCGTATTTTTCCTATTGCGAGCAGATCGACATCGACTGGATGGTGATCGCAGCGAGAGCGCCCCTGGACCGGCAGTACGAGGCACTCTTGTTCCGGGATGTCTTCCCGGAACAGGGGTTCATTCCGCTAAGCCACGCGAGCAACATCCCACACCGGGTCTTGGCGTTCGAGGTGGAAACCGCGGAAGAACGCTGGTCTGACGCCCATCACCCGCTGTTCAATTTCTTTCGCCGCACTCATCATCCGGATCTCGATTTGGCACGTGAAACACCCTTCTACGATGCTGTCATGCGGCCCGGAATGCCGGTCTACAGCGCGGAAGGCGCGCAGTGAGGTAGGCAGGGCGACGCGCGCCCGGTGCGCGCCGCCTAACGAAGATGTAGCTGCCGTGCCATCCATCACGGTCATTAGCCATGCACACGGATAGAATGCGTTGTGGTGGCAAAGAGGGGTGGCCGTGGGACCGGCGGGTGGCAGCGCAGTAAACTGGAGCAATCGCGCGCAAGCGGCGCTCGAGGCGTTTCTCTACGGCTTCGGCGTCTACGTGATACCCGCGGCCATCGGCCTCGTCACGCTCGTCGCGTTTGCGGTCTGGAAGCCTCAGTACGAATTGGCCGGCGCCACGCCGGTGAACATCAGCGTGCTGCGGCAGGACGCTGCCGGGCTCGAGCCTGCTCAAGCGCTGCAAGCGCTGCGCGATGCCGCTGCGGTGCCGTATCGCGACACGCACCGATCCGAGGCGCCGTTCTGGTTCAGTTTCGAGGCTTCCCCAAGCAACGGCGATGAGCCCGCTGAAGTCGAGCTTCCGTCACGGCATGCCGTCGAGGCCACCTGCTGGGATGCCGGCAACCTGAAGCGTCTCGGCAGCGCCAGTCGCGCCGAGTCCTCGGGCCGAATGAAGATGGTAAAGGCAGGGTTTGCGCTGCGGCTTGGCCAGCTCCAGTCGGCGACCAAGATATTGTGTCGTTCGACGTTTTCCGGCCCGGCGCGGATTTCTGTCGTGCAGTGGCCGGAGGATCAGCTTGAAGCTTCGGCTCAGCGGTTTACTCGCGATTCCGGCGTGCTTGAGGGCGGCCTATTGATGCTCAGCGCATTCGTCCTCGTGACCGCACTCATCAACCGCGAATGGTTGTACGTGCTGTTCGCGGCGTGGCTCTTCGTGGCTCTGCGAATGGCGGCAATTTCGGCCGGCTGGGATACGAATTGGTTCGATCGGGTGGTGCCGGCAGACTGGATCTTCTTGCTGCGCAAACTGGCCGCGGCCGTCTCCTACACACTCACCTTGGTCTTGTTCAGCCGGCTCTTCGCGGAAGACCTTAGGCGGGTGGGCTATTCGCTCCTGCTTCGTATCTTGCAATGGTCGTGTCCGCCGCTGCTGCTGGCTGCATTCGCGCTTCCTTTCGCGCAATGGCTTCCCTTTCTGTGGCTGTCGACAGCGTTCGGCATTGCCGGGCTCGTGTTCTTCCTGGTGCGCATCCTCCTGGTCACGCGCTCCAGGGTCGCCATGTGGTACAGCGCCTCGCTGGCAATCACGCTTTCGGCGAGCTTGTACGAGGTCGTCGCCGCAGCACTGGGCGTGAAGGAGCTGATCGGCACGGTGAACAGCGTCACGGCTGCGCTTTCCTCGAGTTTGATGGTGGCGCTGGCCATCGCCGAACATATGCGCGAGGAGCACCAGCAGCGAGTGAAGGTGGAAGCCGAGCTGCGCGACACCTACGAAGCGATCCCGATCGGGCTGTTCACGCTCGATCGCAACGGTCTTTTCGAGCGCGTCAACCCGGCGCTGACGCAGATGCTCGGCGTTGATCTTTCGCGCGGTCGGCGCGAACACTGGAGCGACCATTTCGAGCACGGCGCCTGGCGCAGGCTGCAGGAAGTCGCTCGGCGCGGCGCGGCGCAGGAGATGGAGATCGCCGGCTACGCGGGCGAAAGCGGCGAATCCAAGCGCTTCCTGGTCAAGGCGAGCCTTAGCGCGGACAAGGTCGAGGGCTCGCTGCAGGACGTCACCGAGAAGTCGAAAGCGGACGAACAGCTGCGCTTCCTCGCCGACCATGATCCACTGACCGGCGTGCTCAACCGGCGCGGGATAGAGGCCTTGCTGGAGCGCGCGGTCGCGCAGCTCGGCGAGTCGCACCCCGTGGCGCTCGCCTATCTCGACCTCGACCGCTTCAAGCTGATCAACGATCTGTTCGGACACCTCGCGGGCGACGAAGTGCTGCGCCAGGTCTGTCGCCGGGTGCGCGAGCTGCTGCCCGAAAACCACCACGTAGGGCGCGTCGGGGGCGACGAGTTCGTCGTGGTGTTCGACCGCAGCACGGTCGACGAGGCGGCGGCGCTATGCCGCCGGATCATCGACCGGATCGAGACCTCGAGTTATCAGACGGGCGACAAGGCGTTCCAGGTGAAGGGCTCGATCGGCCTGATCGAGCTGGCCGACGGCGTACTGGTGAAAGACGCCATTTACATGGCCGACCGCGCCTGCCGTGCGGCGAAAAGGCGCAGCGGCGACGGGCTGGTGACCTACGACAAGACCGCACCCGAATTCGGCGAGCGCGCGCGGGAGTTGCGCCTGGTCGAACACCTGGGCGCCGGAGTGGTGCCGGACGGGCTGTTTCTGGTCATGCAGCCGATCATGTCGCTCCGCGAGCCGTACCAGTCGCACAATTTCGAGGTGCTGCTGCGCTTGCGCGAAACCGACGGCAGCATCACGCCGGCCGGCAAGATCATCGAGGCGGCAGAGAACAACGGCCGCGCGGCGGTGATCGACCGCTGGGTCCTGCTGCAGACACTGGAGTGGCTCGAGCAGCATCTTGCCCGGCTGTCCAACACGCGCTTCGTGTGCATGAACCTGAGCGGCGCGTCGCTGAACGACGAGAAGTTCACGCACGACGCGTTCTCTATGCTGGCGCGCCACCGGCGCGGCGCGCAGCGCCTGTGCATCGAGATCACCGAAAGCGTCGCGCTGCAGGACATGGAGACCACTCGCCGCTTCATCGACACGGTGCGCGGATTCGGCGCGAAAATCGCGCTGGACGATTTCGGCGCCGGCTACACGTCGTTCTCCTACCTAAAGGAGCTGCCGGCGGACGCGGTCAAAATCGACGGCAGCTTCGTCACCGCGATCACCACCCATCCGGCTAATTTGTCTATCGTCGAGGCGATCGTCGAGCTGGCGCGCAATCTCGGCATGCAGAGCATCGCCGAATGGGCCGAGGACCGCGCGACGGTCGAGGCGCTATGGCGTGTCGGGGTCGACTACGTCCAGGGCTACGCCATTTCGCGGCCGCTCGACCCCGCCGCGATCCTGGGCGCGGACTGCTCGCCAAGTTTCATTCAGGATCCTGACGTCGCGCAATTCGTGCGCGGGGCGCTCGCGCCCGCGCGCAGCCTCGAATTGTGGGACCCGCTCGACGACCCGTCCTCGATAGGGCTACATTAGCCCGCTTTCGAGTCGGTTGCGCGCGATGAAGAGGACGGTCCTCGAGCTGAGGCAGTCGAAGGGCGGGCGCCTGGTGATGCTTACCGCCTATGATTTCCCCGGCGCCAGGCTCGCGTCGGAGGCCGGCGTGGACCTTATCCTGGTGGGCGATTCGCTCGGCATGGTGGTGCTGGGCTACGAATCGACCGTGCCGGTGACCATGGAAGACATGTTGCACCACGCCAAGGCCGCGCGGCGCGGCGCGCCCGACACCTTCCTCGTCGCCGACATGCCGTTCATGTCCTACGCGAGCGGCGAGCAGGCGCTCGCAAATGCCGCGCGCCTGATGAAGGAGGCGGGGGCCGATTCGGTCAAGCTCGAGGGCGGCCTGGACGCCGTGCCAGCGGCCGAGGCGTTGGTGCGGGCGGGTGTTCCGGTGCTGGGACACATCGGCCTGACCCCGCAGACGGCGTCGGCGCTGGGCGGCTACAAACTTCAGGGCCGCGACGAGGCCGGCGCCCGCCGGCTGCTCGAGGAGGCCTCCGCGCTCGAGCGGGCGGGCTGCTGGGGCGTGGTGCTCGAGATGGTTCCGGCGCCGCTCGCGCGCGCGATCACGCAGTCGATCGGGGTGCCCACCATCGGCATCGGCGCCGGCCCCGACTGCGACGGCCAGGTGCTGGTGTTCCACGACCTGGTCGGCCTGTTCTCCGGCTTTGCGCCGAAATTCGCCAAGCGCTACGCGGAAGCGGGCGCGCTGATCCGCGAGGCGATCGCGCGTTACGCAGCCGAAGTGCGCGCCGGCACTTTTCCCGACGCGGCGCACAGCTTCGGCATGAGCGACGAGGTGCTGAAGCGGGTCTATGGCGGCTGAGCGCCGCGCAGGCGAGGCGCTCGCGCTGCTGCGCCGGACCTTCGGCCACACGGAATTCCGCGGCGCGCAGGAAGACATCGTCGCGCACCTCGCCGCCGGCGGCGACGCGCTGGTGCTGATGCCGACCGGCGGCGGCAAGTCGCTTTGCTACCAGGTGCCCTCGCTGCTTCGCCCTGGCACCGGGGTCGTGGTTTCGCCGCTCATCGCCCTGATGCAGGACCAGGTGGCGGCGCTCAGGCAGCTGGGGGTGCGCGCGGCGTTCCTCAACTCGACCCAGGATGCGGCTGCGGCGCGAGAGGTCGAGCGCGCGCTGGTCGCAGGCGAGCTCGACTTGCTGTACGTCGCACCCGAGCGAGCGCTCACGCCGCGCTGCCTCGAGCTGCTCGGGCGCAGCCGCATCGCCCTGTTCGCGATCGACGAGGCACACTGCGTGTCGCAGTGGGGGCACGATTTCCGTCCCGAGTACCTGCAGCTCTCGCTGCTGCACGAGCGCTTCCCGCAAGTCCCGCGCATCGCGCTCACCGCCACTGCCGACCCGCAGACGCGCGCCGAGATCGTCGCGCGCCTCGCGCTCGGGCAGGCACGGGTTTTCGTGTCGAGCTTCGACCGGCCCAATATTCGCTACGCAATCGTCGACAAGGTCGATCCGCGCGCGCAGCTGCTGGCGTTCATCCGCGAGGAGCACCCGGGCGAGGCCGGCATCGTGTACTGTCTCTCGCGGCGCAAGGTGGATGAGACCGCGGCCTGGCTCGCGACCCAGGGCCTTGCCGCGCTGCCCTATCACGCGGGCATGGCGGCCTCCGCGCGCACCGAGCACCAGGCGCGCTTCCAGCGCGAGGACGGAATCATCATGGTGGCGACGATCGCCTTCGGCATGGGGATCGACAAGCCCGACGTGCGCTTCGTCGCCCACCTCGATCTGCCCAAGAGCATCGAGGGCTATTACCAGGAGACCGGGCGCGCCGGCCGCGACGGGCTGCCCGCGGACGCCTGGATGGCCTACGGCCTGGCCGATGTGGTGCAGCAGCGCCGGCTGATCGACCTGTCGGAGGCGAGCGAGGACTACAAGCGGGTCTCCGGCGCCAAGCTCGACTCGCTGCTCGGGCTGTGCGAGACCGCCGGCTGCCGCCGGGTGCGCCTCTTGGCCTACTTCGGCGAGACGAGCGGGCCCTGCGGCAACTGCGACACTTGCCTCGAACCGCCGCAGACCTGGGACGCGACCGACGCCGCGCGAAAGGCGTTGTCGGCGATCTACCGCACCGGACAGCGCTTCGGCGCGGTGCATCTGATCGACGTGCTGCGCGGCAAGCGCAACGAGCGCGTCGAACGCTGGGGGCACGAGGCGCTGGGCGTGTTTGGCGTCGGCGCGGAGCTCGACGAAGCAGCCTGGCGCAGCGTATTCCGGCAGCTCGTCGCCCTCGGCCTGGCGCGGGTCGACCACGACGCCCACGGCGCGCTCAGGCTGACCGAGGCGAGCCGGGCAGTGCTCAAGGGCGAGCAGGCGGTGCAGATGCGGCGCGTGGTGCCGCGCGCGGTGCGCCGCCCCCGCCGCGCCGCGCCGAGCGACGTCGCCCCGGCCGACGCGGGGCTGCTGCAGGTGCTCAAGGCCTGGCGGCGCGATGAAGCGCGCAGCCAGGGCGTGCCGGCGTACGTGATCCTGCACGACAGCACCCTGGCCGAGATCGCCCGCGCGCGGCCGCGCGACCTCACCGCGCTCGCCGGCCTGGGTGGCATCGGCGCGAAGAAGCTCGAGCGCTACGGCGACGCGCTGCTGCACTTGATCAACTAGGGCTTGTCAAAGTAGTTTTGACAGCCTAGAATTTGGTTCAGGTAGAAGCCATGAACTGCGCGGAGCAACTCGTCGTCCTATTCGGTAGCCAGGCCGACGTCGCGCGCGCATTCCAACTCGATCGCGCGGTGGTCAACAACTGGGTCAAGTCGGGCTACGTCCCGGCGCGCTGGGCGACAGAGGTCGAACGCGTGACCCAGGGCCGCATCACCGCGGTCGAAATCCTTACCGAGGCGAGCGCCAAGAAGCCGGTGCGCGTGAAATCGCGCCCCGACGACGCATCGTTCGGCATCCTGTCGGAGACTGAGCCCATGAATACCTACGCACCGTCCAAGCGCATCCATTCGTTCCATCCGCCGCAGCGCACGCTGATGGGCCCGGGGCCGACCGAGATTCACCCGCGCGTGCTCACCACCATGAGCCAGCCGGCGATCGGCTACCTCGACCCGATCTTCGTCGAGATGATGGAGGAGCTGAAGTCGCTGCTGCGCTACGTCTACCAGACCAAGAACCCGCTTACCTTCCCGATCTCGGGTCCGGGCTCGGTCGGGATGGAGTACTGCTTCGTCAACCTGGTCGCGCCGGGAGACAAGGTGATCGTGTGCATCAACGGCGTGTTCGGCGGCCGCATGCTCGAGAACGTCATCCGCTGCGGCGGCGTTCCGGTGGTGGTCGAGGACAGGTGGGGCGAACCGGTCGATCCGCACAAGGTCGAGGATGCGCTGAAGAAGAACAAGGACGCCAAGATCGTCGCCTTCGTGCACGCCGAGACCTCGACCGGCTGCCAGTCGGACGCGCAGGAGATCGCCCGTGTCGCGCACAAGCACGGCGCGCTGGTCATCGTCGACGCGGTCACCTCGCTCGGCGGCACGCCGGTGCGGGTCGACGAGTGGGAAATCGACGCGATCTATTCGGCCAGCCAGAAATGCCTGTCGTGCACGCCCGGCCTGTCGCCGGTGTCGTTCTCCGAGCGCGTGGTCGAACGCGTCAAGGCGCGCAAGGACAAGATCCACAGCTGGTTCATGGACATGAATTTGCTGCTGGGCTACTGGGGCGCCACCACCCGCACCTACCACCACACAGCGCCCACCAATTCGCTGTTCGCGCTGCACGAGGCGCTGCTGCTGATCCGCGAGGAGGGGCTCGAGAACAGCTGGGCGCGCCACCACCGCCACCACGTCGCGCTCAAGTCGGGGCTCGAGGCGATGGGGCTGAAATTCCTGGTCAAAGAGGAATACCAGCTGCCGCAGATGAACGCGGTGCTGTGCCCGGAGGGCGTGAACGAGGCCGACGTGAGGAAGACCCTGCTGGGCGAATTCGGCATCGAGATCGGCGCCGGGCTCGGGCCGCTCGCGGGCAAGATCTGGCGCTTCGGCCTGATGGGCTACTCGTGCCGGCCGGACAACGTGATGCTGTGCCTGTCGGCGCTAGGCTCGGTGCTCGAGGACATGGGCCTGCCGGTGCACGTCGGCGACGCGGAAGCCGCGGCGCACGGCGCCTACGCCAGAATGCACGCGAGCGACGCGCAGCGCAAGAAACGCGCCGCCTGAGGGCCTAAAGCCCCGGGCGCTGCCAGATGGTGCTCGTCGGGCCGGCCTGGTTGAGCGTGTAGAAGTGCAGCCCGGTGCGCCGCCGCTGAGCAGGCGGTCGCACAGCTCGGTGACGACGTCGAGGCCGAAGGCGCGCATCGATGCGCTGTCGTCGCGGAAGCTCTCGAGCTTGAAGCGCATCCAGCGCGGGATCTCGGCGCCGCGGGCGCGCTGGAGTCGTGCACGTCAATGCAGTACAGTGTCTGCCGTCTCGGGCGACACATCGGGCCGGATAAGCGCCAGCAAGCATGACCGAAGACGGCTATCCTGACGCGCTGCCGCGCGGGTACCACCTGCACTGGTACCTGCTCGAGCGGGTGCTGGGGCAGGGCGGCTTCGGCATCACCTATCTGGCGCGCGACACCAACCTCGATCAGCGCGTCGCGATCAAGGAATATCTCCCGATCGACGTCGCCACGCGCCGCAACGACGCGACCGTGCGCGCGCGCACCGAGGCGCACGACGAGCGCTACCGCTGGGGGCTCGAGAGGTTCATCCGCGAGGCCCGCACGCTGGCGCGCTTCGACCACCCAAATGTCGTGCGCGTGCTCTCGGTGTTCGAGTTCAACAACACCGCCTACATGGTGATGCGCTTCGAGGAGGGCAGCAACCTCGCCACCATCCTCGAGCAGCGCGGCACGCTGCCGGAAGGCGAGTTGCTGCGCATCCTGCTGCCGATCCTCGACGGGCTCGAGCTGGTGCACAACGCGGGGTTCATCCACCGCGACATCAAGCCGGACAACATCCACGTGCGCGCCGACGGTAGCCCGGTACTGCTCGATTTTGGCTCCGCGCGCCAGCCCGTGGGCCATTCGCCCAGCTTGACCATCCTGGTCGCCCCCGGCTACGCGCCGTTCGAGCAGTACTACAGCAGCGGCGAGAGCCAGGGTCCGTGGAGCGACATATACGGGCTTGGGGCGACTTGCTACCGCGCCATCTGCGGCACGCCGCCGATGGACGCGATCGCACGCAGCAAGGGCGTCCTCGGCAGCGCGCGCGACGTGCTGGCGCCCGCAACCGCGGTCGGCGCGGGACGCTATTCGCCGCGCCTGCTCAAGGCGATCGATCACGCGCTCGAATTTACCGAGCGCGATCGCCCGCAGAGCATCGCCGAATGGCGTCGGGAGCTGCTCGGCGAAGGGCAGCAGGCCGCGCTGGCGCCAGCCGCGCCGTCCGCGGCCGCGGCGCGCAGCGAGCGGCCAGCCCCCGCCTCCGGCGGAGGCTGGCCGGTTTTCCGTACGGTCCTGGCTGCGGCGGTGGCGCTCGTCGTGGTGGCCGTGCTGCTGCGTTTCTATCCGTTCTCGGGCGGTGGCAAGAGCGGGCCGCCGCCCGAGACCGCGCCCGATCCTGCAGCGCAGCTCAAGGAACGACTCGCTAAGGTCGAGCAGCAGCTCGCCGAGGAGCGGCAGCGGCAGGCCGAGGCGCTCGCGCAGCAGCAGGCGGAGGAGCGCCAGCGCGTGGAGGCGGAGCGCAAGCGCGCATTCGAGGCCGAAGCCGCGCGTAAACGCGAGGCGGAGCAAAAGAAGCTTGCCGAGGAGCGCCAGCGCAAGCTCGCGCAGCAGGCGGAGGCCGAGCGCAAGCGCCAGGCGGAGCAAAAGAAGCATGCCGAGGAGCGCCAGCGCAAGCTCGCGCAGCAGGCGGAGGCCGAGCGCAAACGGGCTGAGCAGCAGGCTCGCCAGCAGGCAGTCCAAAGCGCGAAGCCAGCCGCAGCGCCTCCGAGCTCGGCCGCGCTGCTGGAGAAGGCCGACCGCGACTACACCGCCGGCAACTACGCCGAAGCGCTTGCGGCGCTCAAGCCGCTGGCCGCGCGCGGCAACGCCAACGCCCAGCTCAGGCTCGGCAAGTCCTACGCGGAGGGGCACGGCGTTGCGCACGACGACGCGCGCGCGGCGATCTGGTATCGGAAGGCCGCGTTGCAGGGCAACCCGGAGGCGCAGTTGCAGCTCGGCGAGCTGTACGCGAGCGGGCGCGGCGTGCCGCATAGCGATTTCGAGGCTTATGTGTGGTTGACCGCTGCGGTCCGCGGCGGCAACGCGGCGGCCAAGGCGCTGCAGGGGCGTGTCGCGAAGTTGCTGCAGCCTGTCGAAGCCGAGCAAGCGGGCAAGCTGGTGACCAATCTGCCGCTCCCCGACGCCGCCAAGTAACGGTAGTATTCCGCCCAAGCGGATCGAGGAGGCAAGGCATGGCGAGCGCGATGCCCGGGTCGTGCGTCGTGTACCGATGCGCGCAGCTGTGCGCGATGATGCTCGTGGCGCTCGCTTCGGGCTGCGTGAGCGAGCAGCAGAAGATCAGCGCAACACGGGATGTGAACGCCGTGTTCCGCACGGAGTACGAGCGTGTCCTGGCCGAGGACGGAACGCACATCTACCACGTACCGCGCGACGAGGCATTCCAGGCCTTGCGCGTCGCTCTGGGCGGGCTCGGCATGCGGCTCGCCGAGCAATCGCCCGATCTCGGGTATTTGAGCGTGTATGCTTCCGCACCCGATCCGCTCACGCGCGACGAGTGGCTGCGGGCGGCACAGGCGGACCTGCCGAAGTTTCGCGGCATACTCGAGCAGCACCTGGGCCTTGCGGCATGGTTCGTATCGTTCGAGCCGCAGGGCCTCGACGTCGTCATCAACGCGACGACGATCCAGGTGCGCGGCGGAACGGCCGTCTCGCTCACCATGCGCATGCGCGAAGTCGCGCCGCCGAAGTCGGGTTATCCGCGCCGCGAGTATGCCCCGCCGACGGCCGTGCGCATGGGGCTGCGCAAGATCTGGGGCGCGCTGGAGCGAGAGCTTCCAGCCGCATCGGGCCGGCGCTCCTGATCCAGCCGGTGCTCAGCTTTGCGCGGGCGCCCCGAGGCTCGCGTACACCGCCTGCGTCTCGGGCGAAGGCATGATCTTCAGCCGCGTCGACAGCACAGTGCGCAGCCGCTCATAGGTGGCGCGCGCCTCGGACGGGTCCGCGCCGCGCTGGTAGCACTGCATGAGGCTTCGATATGGCGCCTCGAACAACGCATCCGCCTCGATGATGCGCAAGTAGCAGTCGACGGCTGCCTCGCGCTGCCCTGACTCCTCGTGGCGCTTGGCAACCCGGCCGAGGCAGCGCAGCAGGCGCGAGCGGATCTGCTCGCGGCAGGCGATATAGCTCGGCTGCTCGGACTCGTCAGGCAGAAACGGCCCGCGGTAGAGCGCGAACGTTTCGTCGGCCAGCGCCTGCAGGGCCGGCAGGCCCGCCTCGGCGGCCGGTGCGCGCAGCGCCTCGTCGAGCGCCGCCAGCACGCACTCGAGCGCCCAGGTATCGACCCAGATGAGCGCCGGGTTGAGGCTCAGGCGCGCGTCGCGCAGCACGAGCGCCTCGTCGTCGCCGAGC
>Ga0315556_1000042_pt1 | contig 57680 bp, 68 predicted proteins | sample SalMarSW160310MG_FD_202112 | JGI IMG/M metagenome (GOLD analysis project Ga0315556, IMG submission 202112) | Salt marsh sediment microbial communities from the Plum Island Ecosystem LTER, Massachusetts, United States - Salt Marsh Sediment SW1603-10 ...
CCTTCCTTAAGGGGTGCGGGCGTTTCCGAGGGAAAAACCCTCTGCGCGCGCTTCTAGTACTATCGCTACTCTCGGTGAGCGAAATTAACCTTCGCTTCGGGCCCCGCATCAGCAGGGCGGGAGGCGGGTTGCAGATCCTGGCGGCGCTAGGCGCTTACCGCGAACCTGTGCCTCGCAACTCGAAACAGTCCCGAGATAATACGGAAAATGAAAGACTTAAGCAAGGCTCGGGCGACTCTGCTGGAGGTCGGCGAGGAAAGCGTCGCGCAGCGCATCGACAACTTCCTCATACGGCGCCTCAAAGGGGTGCCGAAAAGCCATGTCTACCGTGTCCTTCGCAGCGGCGAGGTGCGGGTCAACAGCGGGCGGGTCGGACCGGACTACCGCCTGCGTGCGGGCGACCGGGTACGGGTACCGCCGGTCAGGCTGGCCGACAAGTCGGCGCGGCCGGCGCCGCGACCGCTGGAGCTTCCGGTGGTCCATGAAGACCCGGCGCTGCTGGTGGTCGACAAGCCCTCGGGCGTCGCGGTGCACGGCGGCAGCGGCGTCAGCTACGGCGTGATCGAATCCTTGCGCGCGGCGCGTCCCCAGGCCAAGTTCCTCGAGCTGGCGCATCGGCTCGACCGCGACACTTCCGGGCTGCTGATCATCGCCAAGAAGCGCAGTGCGCTGGTCGAGCTGCACCGGATGCTGCGCGAAGGAGAGCTGGAGAAGGACTACCTGGCGGTGGCGGCGGGGCGTTGGCGCGGCGGCATGCGGGAATTGCGCGAATCGCTGCACAAGCATGTCACCGCAAGCGGCGAGCGCAGGGTGAGCGTGCGCGCGGGAGGCCAGCAGGCCGCGACGCGCGTCAGCCCCCTGGCGCTAAGCGACGACATGAGCCTGCTCGAGCTGCGCCTGCTGACCGGGCGCACGCATCAGATCCGCGTCCACCTGGCGCATGCCGGGCATCCCATACTGGGGGACGACAAGTACGGAGACTTCGAGCTGAACCGGGCGCTGGGCAAGCAGGGCGTGAAGCGGCTGATGCTGCACGCGCGCAGGCTGCTGCTGCGCCATCCCGCGAGCGGCGTCAGCCTGAAGCTGGAAGCGCCCATGCCGGCAGACATGCGCCAATTCGTCAAGCACAGGTTTCCGGACTATGGCGGCGGCTGAAGTGCGATATTCGCTGATCGTGTTCGACTGGGACGGCACCCTGATCGACTCGGCCGGCACCATCGTCGAGTGCATTCAGGCCGCGAGCCGGGAAATGGGGCTGCCGGTGCCCGAGCGCGAGCTGGCCAGCCACGTGATCGGGCTGGGACTGCAAGACTCGCTCAGGCATGCGGTCCCCGACCTGCCGCGCGAGCGTTACCGCGACTTTGCCGGCCTGTATCGGCGGCACTTTCTGGCGCGCGAGAGCTCGATGTCATTGTTCGCCGGTATTACGCAGCTGCTCGCCGGGCTTGGCCGGCGCGGACACTTGCTGGCGGTCGCCACGGGCAAGAGCCGAGCCGGGCTGGATCGTGCGCTCGAGGCGAACGGACTCGGAGTGCACTTTTGCGCCTCGCGCTGCGCCGACGAGACCGATCCCAAGCCGCATCCGGCGATGCTTCTCGAGCTGATGCAGGAACTGGGCGCAGAGCCGCAGCGGGTGCTGATGGTGGGCGACACTTCGCACGACCTGGAGATGGCGCGCAACGCGGGTGTCGACGCGCTGGCGGTCACCTACGGCGCGCATCCCGAACACGCGTTGCGCGCGCTCAACCCGCGCGCCTGCGTTGCAAGCGTAGCGGATCTCGAGCGATGGCTGACGCAGAACGGTTGATCTGCGATTCCGCGGCGCTTGCGGAGGCGGGTCGCGGCGTGCGCTTCGAGGTGGAGTACTTCGGCGAGCCGGCAGCGGCGTTCGTGGTGCGCTTCGAGGGCGAAGTACGCGGCTACCTGAACCGCTGCAGCCACGTCGCGCTGGAGCTCGATTGGCGCGAGGGCGACTTCTTCGGCGCCGACGGACGCGATTTGATATGCTCGGCGCACGGCGCGGTGTACGACCCCTCCAGCGGTGCATGCCGGGGTGGACCGTGCAACGGCGCGCCCCTTGTGCCGTTGCGCATCGCGGAGCGCGACGGCAAGGTCTTTTTCCTGGGATTCGCAGATGACTGACGACGGCGGGCAGTGGGAACGCGGGCTGATCGAGAGGCTCGCAACGGCGGCGCTGAGAGAGCAGCGGCGCTCGCGCATGTGGGGTATTTTTTTCAAGCTGCTGTTCTTCACCTACCTCACCGTCATGATCCTGCTCGCGGTCGACTGGCGGGACAAGACTGCAGAGGTAACCGGCGGCAGCCATACCGCGCTGGTCGAGCTCAGCGGCCTGATCGCGCCGGGGTCGGACGCAAGCGCCGAGAAGATCAACGCTTCCCTGCGGGCGGCGTTCAAGGACGGCTCGACGAAAGGCGTGGTGCTTCGCATCAACAGCCCGGGCGGCAGCCCGGTGCAGGCGCAGAACATCTACGACGAAATCCGGCGCCTGCGCAAGAAATACCCGGCAATTCCGCTCTACGCCGTGGTCGAGGACATTTGCGCCTCGGGCGGCTACTACGTCGCCGCGGCAGCCGATCGGATCTACGTCACGCGCTCGAGCATCGTCGGCTCGGTCGGGGTCCGCATGGACAGCTTCGGCGTCACGGGCCTGATGCAGAAGCTCGGCGTCGAGCGTCGCCTGCTGACCGCGGGCAAGAACAAGGGCTTCCTCGACCCGTTCCTGCCGGAGGATGAAAAGCAGAAGCAATACGCGCAAGCGATGCTCAATCAGATCCACCAGCAATTCATCGGCGATGTGCGCCAGGGACGCGGCAAGCGGCTGAAAGAGACGCCGGAGATCTTCAGCGGACTGGTGTGGACCGGACAGCAGAGCCTCGAGCTTGGGCTGGCCGACGGCTACGGCACGCTGAATTCGGTCGCGCGCGACGTGATCAAGGCGGAAAGGGTCGTCGACTACACGCAAAAGGAGAACTTGGCGGAGAAGTTTGCGCGCCGCTTCGGCGCCAGCGCCGCGAGTGCGCTGGCCGAGTTCGCGGTACGCGACGCGCCGACGCCGCACTGAGCATTGGGTCGGGTCAGGTTGCGAGGAGAAGAAATACGCTCGGGCGGCGTCCCGGCTCCGGCGGCGCGGAGCGCCAAGCGGCGATCGAGCGGACCGACACGATTTCCTGCGGCAGCGTAAGGTCGGTGGCGACGCAAAGTCGCGTTTGCGGCGAGCAGACGCGAAGCAGGGACGACACCATTGCTTGGTTGCGGTACGGCGTTTCGATGAAGATTTGCGTCGCGGCCTCGGCCTTGGATCTTTGCTCGAGTTGCCGAATGCGGATTTCGCGCGCATCCTTTTCGCGCGGCAAGTAGCCACAGAACGCAAAGCGCTGCCCTTCGAGGCCCGATGCCATCAGCGCCAGGACGATCGACGAGGGTCCGATCAGCGGCGCCACCCGGTAGCCTTCGCGATGCGCCGCGTCGACCAGCAGCGCGCCGGGATCGGCAATCGCGGGGCAGCCGGCTTCGGACAGCAGGCCGAGCGGACGCCCCTCGCGCAGCGGCGCGAGCAGTGCACGCACCGAATCGGCGGGCGTGTGCTCGTTGAGCACCTCGAGCCGCAGCTCCCGCAGGGCGCAGGGCATGCCGACCGCGGCCAGGAGGGCGCGCGCGGACTTGGCATTCTCGGCCACGAAATCGCGCAAGGAACGGATGATCTCGAGGACGGGCTCCGGCAGCGCTTCGGCCGGCGCACCGCCAAGCGGCGTCGGAATCGCGTACAGCGGCGGGCGCATCAGCCCAGCACAGGCATTCCGGCCTGCGCCAGCATCGTGCTCAGGGCCATCAGCGGCAATCCTATGAGCGAGGTCGGGTCCTCGGTCTCGATCCGTTCGATGAGGACAATGCCGAGGCCCTCCGATTTCGCGCTGCCGGCGCAATCGTAGGGCTGCTCGAGGCGGAGATAGTTCTCGATCTGGCGCTGGTCGAGGCTGCGGAACACGACGCGACAGGGAACGATGTGGGAGCGCGCTTCACCGCTACGGGCGTCGAGCAGGCTTACCGCCGTGTGAAAATCGGCCGCCTTGCCGCTCAGGCTGCGCAGCTGGCGCACCGCGTTGGCGTGATTGCCGGGTTTGCCCAGACGCTCGTCGCCCAGCGCGGCAACCTGGTCGGAGCCTATCACCAGCGCGTCGGGAAAGCGGCGCGCGACCGCGCGCGCCTTGTCCAATGACAGGCGCCAGGCGGTCTGCTCCGGTCGCTCCCCGGGCAGGGCAGTCTCGTCCGCGTTCGGCGCCGCGGATTCAAAGCACAGCCGCAGGCGCTGCAGCAGGGCGCGCCTGTAGGCGGAGGTGGACGCTAGGACGAGTTCTCTGGGTTGATCCATGACTTTGTTTTGACAAGGTTTTTCACGGATGATATCATTTTCCGTTTATGCCGCATCACCCCATCATCGACGGACACGAATTCGCCGCGTCGGGCGCCAGGTTGAGCGGCGCGTGGCCGATAGGGGATTTTGCCCGCCTGCGCCCGCTGCTGTTTGCCGACGCCGGCGAGGTCGAATACTCGCTCGAGGGCGTGCCAGACGCACAGGACAGGCCGGCATTGCGACTTACAATCCGGGGCGCGCTGCAGCTCGGCTGTCAGCGCTGTCTCGCGCCGCTGGAATTCCCGCTGCGGATCGACGCCACTCTGGTGCTGGCGCGGTCGCAGGCGGAACTCGACGCCTTGCCGGTAGAGGCCGAGGGGCCGGATTGGGTGGTGGCGGGCAAAGCGATGGAAGTACAGGATTTGATCGAAGACGAGTTGTTGCTCGCGGTGCCGTACGCGCCGCGTCACGAGCAATGCGCGGCGCAGGCGCGAGCCGGCGCGGCAGCGAGTACTTCGCCGTTCGCGGACTTGCGCGGCATGCTTGGGACGCGCGAGCGGCAAACACGAGGTAAGCGCAGTTGAATCTCCGGCAGCCGCGGCTGTCGGAACCACGAACCTGATCAGAGGAGTTTTGTCATGGCAGTCCAGCAGAACAAGAAATCCCCTTCCAGGCGCGGAATGCGCCGCGCGCACGACTTTCTCGGCCAGCCTGCGGTTGCGGTCGAGCCGACCAGCGGCGAGGTGCATCTGCGTCACCACGTGAGCCAGACCGGCTACTACCGGGGCAAGAAGGTCGTCGAGCAAAAAGGCGAGTAGGCAGGGCAAACCGAGCCGCGCGCAACGCATCGCGCGCGTCCAGTGTCGTGCGACCCCGCCGCGCCCTCGGGCGCGGTGATCATGCCTTAGGCGCCTGATGGACATTACTGTTGCGGTCGACTGTATGGGCGGGGACCACGGGCCCCATGTGACGGTTCCCGCCGTGCTGGATTTCCAGCAGCGGCACGGCGACGTCGATGTGGTGCTGGTGGGACTGCGCGACGCGATCGAGGCCGAGCTTTCGGCCCACCGTGCGGCGCCGGGCCCGCGCCTGCGCGTGCACCACGCGAGCGAGGTGGTGACAATGGACGAGCCGCCGGCCGGCGCGCTGCGCTTCAAGAAGGACTCGTCGATGCGCGTTGTCGCCGATCTGGTGAAGAAGGGCGAGGCGCACGCCTGCGTGAGCGCCGGCAATACCGGCGCGCTGATGGCGATTTCGCGCTTCGTGCTCAAGACACTGCCCGGCATAGACCGGCCTGCGCTGGCGACGGTGGTGCCCAACATGCGCGGCACGCATACCTACATGCTGGACTTCGGCGCCAACGTGGACTGCAGCGCCGAGCATCTGCTCCAGTTCGGCATCATGGGCGCGATGCTGGTGGCCGCGGTCGAGCACAACGATCGTCCATCAGTAGGCCTGCTCAATATCGGCGCCGAGGATATCAAGGGCAACGACGCCGTGAAGCAGGCTGCCGAATTATTGCGCGACAGCGGTCTCAATTTCTTCGGCAATGTGGAAGGGGACGATATCTACAAGGGGACCACCGACGTCGTGGTCTGCGATGGCTTCGTCGGCAATGTCGCGCTAAAGGCTTCGGAGGGCGTGGCGCGAATGATGGCGGCGGCGCTGCGGGAGGAGTTCACCCGCAACCCGCTGCGCCGGCTCGCCGCACTCGCCGCCCTGCCGGTGCTGGGGGCGTTCCGACGCCGCATGGATCCCGGCCGCTACAACGGCGCCAGTCTGCTTGGCCTGCGCGGCATCGTGATCAAGAGTCACGGCTCGGCGGACGTCTTCGCCTTCGGGCAGGCGCTCTGGCACGCGGTGGAGGAAGTCCGAAACAACGTTCTGCAACGCATCGCGCAACGCATGGCGCAACTGCACCCGCCGGTCCACCAGGAACATCCGCCGGCCGCGGTCCAATGATCTACTCGCGCATACTCGGCACAGGCAGCTTCCTGCCCCCCCGGATCGTGACCAACGATGAATTCGCTGCGCGTCTCGATACCAGCGACGCCTGGATCCGCGAGCGTACCGGTATCGCGCAGCGGCACATTGCCGACGAGTCTCAGACCTCGAGCGACCTGGCGCTCGAGGCAAGCCGCCGCGCGCTGGAAGCCGCGGGCGTCGCGCCGGGCGAAATCGATCTGATCGTGCTGGCCACGTCGACCCCCGATTTTGTCTTTCCCAGTACGGCTTGCCTGCTCCAGGCCAAGCTCGGCATCAAGGGTTGCCCGGCATTTGACGTGCAGGCGGTATGCAGCGGATTCGTCTATGCGCTGGCGAGCGCGGACAGCTTTATCCGGGGCGGGATGTACAAGCGCGCGCTGGTGGTGGGGGCCGAGGTGTTCTCGCGCATCCTCGACTGGAACGATCGCGGAACCTGCGTGCTGTTCGGCGACGGCGCGGGCGCGGTGGTTCTCGGCGCCGGAGAACGCCCCGGCGTGCACGCGGCGGTACTGCACGCGGATGGCAGCCAGGCCGGCATGCTCTCCGTGCCGGCCAACGTGTGCGGCGGACGGATAATCGGCTCGCCCTTCCTGCAGATGAACGGCCAGGGCGTTTTCAAGTATGCGGTCCGGGTGCTTGACGAGGTTGCGCGCGAAACGATGACCGCGGCGGGGATGGATCTCTCGCAAGTCGACTGGCTGATTCCTCATCAGGCGAATTTACGGATTCTCGAGGCGACAGCGAGAAAGCTTGGACTGCCGCAGGAGCGCCTGGTGGTGACCGTCGATCACCACGGCAACACTTCGGCTGCTTCAATACCATTGGCGCTGGACGAGTGGGTGCGAGCAGGCAGGATCCGCGCCGGGCACCGGGTGCTCATGCAGGGCGTCGGCGGAGGCTTTACCTGGGGCGCGGCACTGGTGACGATGTGAGGGGCGAAAGAGAATGAAATTGGCGATGGTGTTTCCCGGACAGGGCTCGCAGTCGGTGGGTATGCTGAAGGCCTACGCCGGCCTGCCCGGCGTGGCGGAGGTTGTCGCCGAAGCAGAGCGGGTCCTGGGGCGCGAGTTTATCGACCTGCTCGACCAGGGCCCCGCGGAGGCGCTCAATTTGACGCTCAATACGCAGCCTGCAATGGTGACCGTCGGCTACGCCGCGTACAGCGCCTGGCGCGCGCTCGGCGGCCCGCGACCGGAAGTTGTGGCCGGGCACAGCCTGGGCGAATATACGGCGCTTGTTGCTGCGGAAGCGATCGATTTCGCGCAATGCCTTCCCCTGGTGCGGTTCCGCGCTCAGGCGATGCAGGAGGCGGTGCCCGAGGGGAAGGGAGCGATGGCGGCGATTCTGAATCTCGACGACGAGAATGTCCGCATCGCATGCGCGGAGGCAGCGCAGGGCGAATCGGTGCAAGCGGTGAACTTCAACGCGCCCGGACAGGTAGTGATCGCCGGACACAAGACCGCGGTGGCACGCGCGATGGAAGTCTGTAAGGCGAAGGGTGCCAAGCGCGCGCTTCCGCTCCCGGTGAGCGCTCCGTTTCATTCGAGTTTGATGCAGCCTGCGGCGGAACGGCTGCGCGGCTACCTCGAGCGTGTCGAGGTGGCGGCGCCCGCTGTGCCGCTGATCAATAATGTCGACGTGGATACGCCGCAGGACCCCGGCGCAATCAAGGACGCACTCGTACGCCAGGCGGCATCGGCGGTGCGCTGGGTCGAAACTATACGGCGCATGGCCGACATGGGCGTAACGCACGTCGTCGAGTGCGGTCCCGGGAAGATCCTCGCCGGACTGGTCAAGCGCATCGCTCCGCAACTGCAGGGCATAGCGCTGGCGGACCGCGCCGCGCTCGAACAGGCGCTGGCGGCGATCAAGGGAGCCTAGAAATGTTGGCGGGTAGAGTTGCCATGGTAACGGGCGCTTCGCGCGGCATCGGGCGCGCGATTGCGCTTCAATTGGCGGCGGATGGCGCGACCGTCATTGGCACGGCCACCAGCGAGGGCGGGGCCCAGGGGATAGGCGACGCGCTTGCAGAGGCTGGCGCGAAGGGAGCCGGGCGGGTGCTCGATGTGCGCGAGGCGGGGCAGTGCGACGCCGTCGTGGCCGCGGCGCAAAAGGAGTTCGGCGACATCCACGTGCTGGTCAACAACGCCGCTGTGGTGCGCGACAACCTGGCGCTACGGATGAAGGACGCCGAGTGGGACGAGGTGATCGAAACCGACCTGCGTTCGGTCTTCAGGCTCTCCCGCGCGGTCATGCGCGGGATGATGAAGGCGCGCTGGGGACGCATCGTGAACATCACTTCGGTGGTCGGCGCCGCCGGCAACCCCGGACAGGCGAATTACGCCGCCGCGAAGGCGGGGGTCGTCGGCATGACGAAATCGCTCGCCCGCGAGCTCGGGAGCCGAAACATAACCGTAAACTGCGTCGCCCCCGGCTTCATCGACACCGACATGACGCGCGCGCTATCCGAGGAGCAGCGGGCGGCGCTTTTGACTCAGATTCCGCTCGGACGGCTGGGCCAGGCGAGCGAGGTCGCCGCTGCGGTCGCCTATCTCGCGTCCCCCGCCGGAGGCTACGTGACCGGGACCGTACTGCACGTGAACGGCGGCATGTACATGTAGTAAAAGCGCTTTCTCGCCGCGGGCGAGGACAATCGTTTTGGTAGAATACTGGCCCTCTTGGCCTCAAAGGGAAGGAACCATATGGAAAACATCGAACAACGCGTAAAGAAGATCATCGCCGAGCAACTCGGCGTCAACGAGGCCGAGATCAAGAACGAGTCATCGTTCGTCGACGATCTGGGGGCGGACTCGCTTGATACCGTCGAACTCGTCATGGCACTCGAGGAGGAATTCGAGACCGAGATTCCGGACGAGGAGGCGGAGAAGATCACCACGGTGCAGCAGGCCGTGGACTACATCAAGGGTCACCAGAAGTCTTGAGCAATTCCGGCGGCGCAAGGGTGCAGCGCAGTTTGCCCCAAGCGACCTCCAAGGAGCGAAGTTGTCCCGTCGCAGAGTCGTCGTAACCGGGCTCGGCATCGTGTCGCCGGTCGGCATCACGGTGCCCGAGGCCTGGGAAAACGTGCTCGCCGGCAAGTCCGGGGTCACGCGTATTACGCGTTTCGATCCCGCACGCCTGGCGAGCCAGATCGCAGGCGAGGTCAAGGGCTTTGATATTGCGCAATACCTGTCGCCGAAGGAAGCGCGCCGGATGGACACCTTCATCCATTACGGCATGGCCGCAGGGCTGCAGGCGTGGCGCGATTCGGGTGCGACCCTCTCCGGCGAGGATGCGGAGCGCGCCGGGGTGAATTTCGGTTCTGGTATCGGCGGACTGCCGTTAATAGAAGCGACCCACGACGAGCTGCTGAAGAGCGGTCCGCGCCGCATCTCGCCGTTCTTCATTCCGGGGACGATCATCAACATGATCGCCGGCCATCTGTCGATCATGCTTGGTCTCAAGGGACCGAACCTCGCGATCGTGACGGCGTGCACCACGTCGACCCATTGCATCGGCGAGGCCGCGAAGTCGATCCGCTATGGCGAAGCCGATATCATGATCGCAGGGGGGGCCGAAGCCACCGTGACCGAGCTCGCGATCGGAGGCTTTGCATCGGCGCGCGCCTTGTCGACGCGTAACGACGACCCCGCCGCGGCCAGCCGGCCGTGGGAGCGGGATCGCGATGGCTTCGTGCTCGGGGAGGGAGGCGGCGCCGTGGTGCTGGAGGAATACGAGCACGCTCGGGCCAGGGGCGCGCGCATCTATTGCGAGGTTGCGGGCTACGGCGTTTCCGCCGACGCGTATCACATGACCGCGCCCAGCGAGGACGGTGACGGGGCGTTCCGCTGCATGCGAAACGCGCTCAAGGACGCCGGCCAGGCGCCGGACGCGGTCGACTACATCAATGCCCACGGCACCTCGACGCCGCTGGGCGACGTTGCGGAAACGATCGCGGTAAAGAGGTTGCTCGGCGACCACGCCAAGCGGGTGGCGGTGAATTCCACCAAGTCGATGACCGGGCACTTGCTCGGCGCGGCGGGTGGGGTGGAAGCGGTGTTCACCATTCTCACCACGCATCATCAGGTGTCCCCACCGACGATAAATCTGCAGAACCCCGACCCCCAGTGCGATCTGGACTACGTGCCGAACGTGGCCCGGGACATGCCGGTTCGCGTATCGATGTCCAATTCGTTCGGGTTCGGTGGCACCAACGGTTCCCTGGTTTTCGTCCGAGTTTGAGCGGCGAGCGGATCCTTCGCATCGACCTTTCGCCGTCGCGCGGGCTTGCCGCGATCATTGTCTCAGTGCACGTCGGCGCGGGTGCGTGCGCCGGCGCGCTGGTGGCGGGCGCGACGGGAATCTGCCTCGGAGTGCTGATCGCCGGGCTGGGCTTGGCAGCGGCATGGGATCGAGCGCTTCTGCGCGGGCGACGATCGGTCCGGGCGCTGCGGATCGTGGATCAAGACCGGGTGATCCTGGAGCTGGCCAATGCGGAGACGCTGCCGATGCGCATTTCGTCACGGCGTTACGTCAGTGGGCTCGCCGTGATCCTTCCGGGCACCGCTTCGATGCACCGCACCATAGTCGTTGTGCGCGACATGCTGGAGCCCGGCCCGTTTCGGGCCCTGCGACTGTGGGCGCTGTGGGGGCGGGTACCGGATGCCGGTCCCGGCCAGCCGGCAGTGCAGGCAAGCGGGATCGAAAGAACTATTTCCTAAGGCAATTGTCTGTGAATCAGAGCTGTTTGAAGCCGCGGGCGGGTCGGGTTAGCGGGTTGCCGACACCGGCGTGCGCGAGGGGGTCCTGGGGTGGCTGACCGCGACATCGACGGTCAGCTGGTTGCACGGGCCCAGCGTGGCGACAAACGCGCTTTCGAGCTGCTGGTGGAAAAGTACCAGCGCAAGCTGGCGCGCCTGTTGTCGCGCTTCGTGCGTGATCCGGCCGAGGTGGAGGATGTGACGCAGGAAGCCTTCATCAAGGCCTACAGGGCCTTGCCGGGCTTTCGTGGTGACAGCGCGTTTTACACTTGGCTTTATCGAATAGGGATCAACACCGCCAAGAACTATCTCATAGCATTGGGGCGGCGAGCGCCCACCTCGACCGAGGTGGGAGCCGAGGAGGCGGAAGGGTACGACGACGCCGACCAGTTAAGGGACATCGATACGCCCGAGAGTCAGTTGCTGTCGAAGGAAATTGCCGAAACGATGAATGCCACGATCGCAGAACTGCCTGAGGAATTGCGCACCGCTATCCAGCTGCGCGAGATCGAAGGCATGAGCTACGAAGACATCGCGCAGATCATGAATTGCCCGATCGGTACCGTCCGCTCGCGCATCTTTCGGGCGCGAGAGGCGATTGCCGAAAAGCTTCGGCCGCTGCTCGATACGGCCAAAGACAAGAGGTGGTAGAGGATGAAAGCGAAAATCTCGATGCTGATGGATGGCGAGCTCGACGATCGCGAATTGGACGCTGCGCTGGCGGCACTCGCGCGTAACGACGAGGCGTGTCGGGCATGGCGGACCTACCACCTGGTCCGGGACGCATTGTGCGGCGCAAGCGTACTGGGGGCGGACTTTACAGCCAAGGTTGCAGCGCGACTCGCCGTGGAGCCGACCGTGCTGGCGCCCCGCAGCATGGCGCACAGTCCGGCTCGCGTGCGCTTGATGGCGTTGTCCGCGGCAGCCAGTGTGGCCGCGGTTGCCTTGGTAGGGTGGCTCGCCTTTGCGCCGCGACCCGGCTCGGACGCCGGTTCCGTCGCCACGCCCATCGCCCAGGCGCCCCAAGTACCCGCGGCGACGGCCGCGAAAGCCCAGGCGCCAGTGCGAGTACCGCTGCCGAGCTCCACCGACGACTATCTGCTGGCGCATCAGGGCTACTCGCCTCGCTTGACGCTGCAGGGCGTGGCACCTTACATCCGCACCGTATCGGATGAAGCCATCAAGAGCGAATCACGATGACGAGCAGCTCGCCTCGCGCGACGCTGCTCATGCGGACGATGTGGGTCGTTGTGGCGGCGACCTGGGCCGGCGTCGCGCAAGCACAACAGGTCGCCGCGCCGGACGATGCAGTGCAGTGGCTGGACAAGATCTACCAGGCCACGCAGAGCCTTTCCTACATGGGGACATTCGTCTACCAGCAAGGCGATCGCAGCGAAACATCGCGTATCGTCCGTCGGGTCGGGTCGCACGGAAGCATCGAAAAGCTTGAAGCGCTGGACGGGGCGCCGCGGGAGGTTCTGCGCACCCAGGACGAGGTGAAATGCTACCTTCCCGAACTACGGACGGTGAAAGTCGACCGGCGCGGTGACAGGCGCGCGTTTCCGGCGCTGCTGCCGGCGCAGATTGACGCACTTGAAGAGCACTACACCATCACCAAGGGCGAGATCACCCGAGTCGCGGGCTATGAGTGCCAGGCAATCCTGCTCGCCCCGAAAGACAAGCTGCGCTACGGCTACAAGCTTTGGGCGGACGTGGCAACCGGAATGCTGCTGAAGGCGGTCACCCTGGACGAGAACGGCAAGGCGCTCGAGCATTTCACGTTCACCCAGCTGTCGATCGGGCCCGTGCCGCTGAGCGAGGTGCGCGCTCCGGAAACCCCGTCGAGCTGGCACGTCGAGGACGCGGACGTCATGCCCGTGGACCTTGCGGCGGCGGGCTGGAGCGTATCTCCCGATTTGCCGGGATTCAAGAAAGTCACCGAAGTGAAGCGAAAACTGCGCCAGTCGAGGCAAGTCGACCAGGTGGTGTACTCGGACGGTTTGGCGGCCGTCTCCGTCTTCATCGAGCTGCGCCCTCGCGGCAGCAAGACGCAGCGCATGGGGCTGTCTAGCGTGGGCGCGATCAACATCTATACTCGCGAAGTGGCGGATCATCTTGTTACGGTGGTGGGCGAAGCGCCTGCACTCAGTGTCCGGCGAATCGCCGACACCGTGCGATTCCATTCGCCTCATTGAAACCCATAGGTATCGAGATGCGAGTAGTGAGATTTATTGCCGCCGCGTGTCTGTTCAGCCTCGGCGGACAGGTCGCCGCGCAGACGCACGAGCTGCCGGACTTCACCCGACTGGTTGAGGAGCAGGGGCCGGCGGTCGTCAATATCAGCACCAAGCAGGCGGTAAAACGCAGAGCGCTGCCTCAGATTCCGGGCATCGGAGACGAGGAGCTGCAGGAGTTCTTTCGTCGCTTCATTCCAAAGCAACCGGTTCCTGAGCCGCGCTCGGAGAGCCGCTCTCTCGGTTCCGGCTTCATCATCAGCCCGGACGGCTACATCCTCACTAATGCACACGTCATTGAAGGCGCCGACGAGATCGACGTCCGATTCACCGACAAGCGCGAATTCCAGGCCAAGGTCATCGGTGCCGATCGGCGCAGCGACGTGGCCCTGATCAAGGTCGAGGCAAACAGATTGCCAGTGGTCAAGTTCGGCGATCCGTCGCGGCTGAAGGTAGGGGAATGGGTGGTCGCGATCGGTTCCCCGTTCGGATTCGAGAACACTGTTACCGCAGGCATCGTATCGGCCAAGGGCCGCTCCCTGCCGGAAGAGAGCTTCGTGCCCTTCATCCAGACCGACGTGGCGATAAACCCGGGCAATTCGGGTGGCCCGTTGTTCAACATGAGGGGAGAGGTGGTCGGCATCAATTCGCAGATTTACAGTCGAACGGGCGGGTTCATGGGCTTGTCGTTCGCCATCCCGATCGACGTGGCGCTCGACGTCCAGGGGCAGCTGAGGGAGAAGGGGCGGGTATCGCGCGGACGCATCGGCGTCGTGATCCAGGAGGTCACCAAGGACCTTGCCACATCCTTTGGCCTTGACCGGCCGCGCGGCGCGCTGGTGAACACGGTCGAGCAGGGCAGCCCCGCGGCGCGTGCGGGACTTGCGCCGAGCGACATCATCCTCGTATTCGGCAACAAGCCGGTACAGTCTTCGATCGATCTACCCCGCATCGTCGGCGCTACACGGCCGGGGTCGCGGGTGCCGGTCGAGATCTGGCGCAACGGCACTTCGCGGACGCTGAGCATTACGGTCGGCGAGCTGCAAGAGGACAAAGTCGCGACGCTCGGGCCACCACCGGAGCAGAAGCCGGCCGAGGTCGCGCCAAACCGGCTCGGCATCGTGGTGAGCGAGCTTACGCCCCAGCAGCGCAAGGAACTCAAGCTGACGCACGGTCTGGTGGTAACCGACGTGCGGCCCGAGGCTCGCGCCGACCTGAGGCGCGGTGACGTGCTGTTGATGCTGGTCCAGAAAGGCAGACGAACAGACCTCAAGTCGATCGAACAGCTGAACAAACTGCTTGCGAGCCTGGACAAGGGAACCGTGTTCACGCTCCAGGTGCGGCGCGGTGAGAGCACGGCATTCGTCACGGTCCCGGGGCTCGTCGACGCAGGCTAGGCTGCCGTGCGTCTGACCCTCTACGGGCGTACCTATTGCCATCTGTGCGAAGACATGCTGCGCGCCCTTGAAGGCCTGCAGGACGAGTTGCAGTTCACCGTCCAAACCGTCGACGTCGATGCCGATCCCGCTCTCGAGGCACGCTACGGCGAGCGAGTGCCGGTGCTGGTCGGACCCGACGAGCAGGAAATCTGCCACTATTTCCTCGACCTGACGGCACTGACAGAGCGCCTTGCGGTAAGATAGCGATCGTTTCCCAGAAGGGTGCCGAAGGCACCCTTTTTTGTGATGGCGCAGAGCCACATCCGCAACTTTTCAATTATCGCGCACATCGACCACGGCAAGTCGACGCTCGCTGATCGATTCATCCAGATGTGCGGCGGCCTTTCCGATCGCGAAATGGCGGCCCAGGTGCTCGATTCGATGGAGCTCGAGCGCGAGCGCGGGATCACTATCAAGGCACAGACGGCCGCACTCCGGTTTCGGGCGAAGAACGGCGAAACGTACTTTCTCAACTTGATCGACACGCCGGGGCACGTCGATTTTTCCTACGAGGTAAGCCGCTCGCTGTCTGCTTGCGAAGGCGCCGTGCTGGTGGTCGACGCTTCCCAGGGCGTAGAGGCGCAGACCGTGGCCAACTGCTATACGGCGATCGAGCTGGGAGTCGAAGTCATCCCGGTGCTGAACAAGATCGACCTGCCGTCGGCCGAACCGGAGCGGGCAATACAAGAGATCGAGGACGTAATCGGAATCGATGCGCACGACGCGATTCGCGCCAGCGCGAAGACCGGAGAACATGTCACCGACATTCTGGAAGCGGTCATCGCGCGCGTACCTCCGCCCCGAGGCCTCGAAGACGCACCGCTCAAGGCAATGGTGATCGACTCGTGGTTCGACAACTACGTGGGCGTGGTCATGCTGGTGCGCGTTGTCGATGGCCGCTTACGGACGAAAGAGAAAGTCAGACTGATGAGCACGGGGGGGTCGCACTTGTGCGAGCAGGTCGGGGTCTTCACTCCGAAGGCTCAGGCGCGGGGCGAGCTGTCGGCGGGAGAGGTGGGATTCATTGTCGCCGGGATCAAGGAACTACGCTCGGCGAAGGTGGGCGATACGCTTACGCATGCCGACAAGCCGACCCTCGAACCCCTGCCGGGCTTCAAGGAGGTCAAGCCGCAGGTCTTCGCCGGACTGTATCCGGTCGAGGCGAACCAGTACGAGTCCCTGCGCGATGCTCTGGAAAAACTGCACCTGAACGACGCCTCGTTCCACTACGAACCGGAAGTGTCCCAGGCGCTCGGCTTCGGATTTCGATGCGGTTTTCTCGGGCTGCTGCACATGGACATCGTTCAGGAGCGCCTCGAACGCGAGTACGGCATGCACTTGATCACTACGGCGCCCTCGGTGATCTACGAAGTGATGATGAGCGACGGATCGCGCGAGCAGGTGTCTAACCCGGCCAAACTGCCGGATCCGGCCAAGATTACGGAGATCCGCGAACCCATTATCTCGACGACGATTTTCGTGCCGCAGGAATATGTCGGCGCTGTCATGACCTTGTGCACGCAGAAGCGCGGCGTACAGACAAATATGCACTATTCCCCCAGCCACGTGGTGCTTTCCTACGACCTGCCTTTGAACGAGGTGGTGCTCGATTTCTTCGATCGCCTGAAATCGCTCACACGCGGCTATGGCTCGCTCGATTACGATTTCAAAGAGTACAAGCCCGCCGACATGGTGCGGCTCGACGTGCTGGTCAACGGCGAGCGCGTCGACGCACTTTCCAGTATGGTGCATCGCTCCAGCGCGCAGGCGCGAGGACGGGACCTGGTGACGAGGCTGCGCGGGCTGATCCCGCGACAGATGTTCGATGTGGCGATCCAGGCTGCAATCGGATCGCACATCGTTGCGCGGGAGAACGTCAAGGCTCTGCGCAAGAACGTCCTCGCCAAATGCTACGGCGGAGACATCACGCGCAAGAAGAAGCTTCTGGAAAAACAGAAGGAGGGCAAGAAGCGAATGAAACAGGTCGGGGCGGTAGAAATCCCGCAGGAGGCTTTTCTTGCAGTTCTGCAGATGGGCGATAAATGAGCTTTGCACTGTTCCTGCTGATACTGCTGGTGGTAACCGGCGCGGTGTGGCTGCTGGAGATAATTTGGCTGCGCAAGCGGCGCGCTGCGCAGGCCTTGCAGCCCTGGTGGGTCGAGTACTCGGTCAGCTTCTTCCCGGTCATCTTCGTGGTGTTCCTGCTTCGCTCGTTCATCGTCGAGCCCTTCAAGATTCCTTCCGGATCGATGATTCCCACGCTGCACGTGGGAGACTTCATCCTGGTCAACAAGTTCGCCTATGGCATCCGTCTGCCGATACTGGATCGAAAGATCATCGCGATCGGCAATCCGCACCGCGGGGACGTCATGGTATTCCGCTACCCCGACGACCCTTCGCTGGACTACATCAAGCGCGTGGTGGGCCTTCCGGGCGACAGGATCGAATATCGCGACAAGCGCCTGACAATCAATGGCCAACCGGTGCCGGTGCGGCAGATCGACGATTATCTGTCGAAGGAGCGGATGCAGTTCTACAAGCGCTACGTGGAAAACCTCGGTGGCGTGAAGCACGAAATCCTGATCGACGAGAATGCGCCGGCATTCGTTCCACAGGTGCGCAAATTCCTTTTCTCCAATAATTGCAACTACAATAGGGATGGTCTCGTGTGCACGGTTCCGCCGGAACACTACTTCATGATGGGCGACAACAGGGACAATTCGAGCGACAGCAGGGTGTGGGGCTTCGTGCCCGACGCGAACATTATTGGCAAAGCTTTCTTCATCTGGCTCAATCTCAGCGATCTGAGCCGGTTTGGAACCTTTCATTAACGCGCGTGCCGGGAGGGAAGATGCGCAACAGGCAACTTGGTCTCAGCCTCAGCGGTCTCATTTTCGGGTCGATCGTTCTGGTGTTCGTGGTTCTGCTCTTCCTGAAGGTGGGGCCCAAGTACATGGAGTACTTCACCGCCAAAGAGGCGATCACTGCTATCGCGAATTCCGGCGAAACTACTCCTGCGGAGATACGGAAGTCCTTCGACTTACGGCAAGCGATCGACGACATGCCGTCCCTCAAGCCAAGCGACCTGATTATCTCGAGGGAAGGCGGCCGGGTCGTGATCTCCTTCGCCTATCGAAAGGAAATCCCGCTGTTCGCGAACGTGGGACTGTACATTGACTTTCAGGCGAGCTCCTCGGGCCCCTGATCTCCCTTGAACCGGCCTGCGACGCTCGAGAGTCGTCTCGGCTACCGCTTCCGCGACGCGGCGCTGATTGAGCAAGCCCTTACGCACCGCAGTTACGGATCGCCGCACAACGAACGGCTCGAATTTCTCGGCGACGGCGTGCTCGACTGCGTCGTCGCTGAAGCGCTCTATGGCCGTTTTCCATCGCTCTCCGAGGGCAAGTTAACGCGCCTGAGGGCCGATCTGGTGCGCGAAGAGGCGCTTTGCGATCTGGCGCGCAAGCTGGAGCTCGGCGGCTACCTGCGCCTCGGTGAAGGCGAGCTCGCAAACGTCGGCGGGGCTCGGCCATCGATCCTGGCGGATGCAATGGAAGCGGTTTTCGGGGCCGTCCTGCTCGACGGCGGATACGACGCGGCGCGCGCAACGGTGCTCACGGTCTACGGCGATGCGCTGGAGGGACTTGATCCTGCTCAAACCGGAAAGGACCCGAAGACCCGGCTGCAGGAATATCTCCAGGGGCGCCACCGGCCGCTGCCCGAATATCGCGTGACGGCGACCCGCGGGGCTGCGCACCTTCAGACCTTTGAAGTCGACTGCGTCGTGGCAGAACTAGGATTGCGCTCGACCGGCAGCGGCACTTCGCGCCAGCGCGCGGAGCAGCAGGCGGCGGAGGCGTTGTTGCGGGAACTCGGGCAATGAGCCACTTCCGCTGCGGCACCGTCGCGATCGCAGGACGGCCCAATACCGGAAAATCGACTCTGCTCAACCGTCTGGTGGGCGAGCGCCTGTCGATAGTTTCGCCCAAGGCGCAGACCACCCGTCATTTGGTGACCGGCATATTGAACACTGGTGACTGCCAGTTCGTCTTCATAGATTCGCCTGGCCTGCAATCGAAACACCGAGACGCTCTGCATCGCACACTGAACCGGCGCGCCACAGACGTGGTCCGTGACGCCGAAGTAGTGGCGTTCGTCGTCGACGCGCTTCGCTACGGGAGGGAAGATCGTGCCGTTCTGGAGCGAATACCCGAGCAGCCCAAGGTCGTGGCGGTCGTGAACAAGATCGACCGCGTGAAACGCGCCGCCGAACTGATCCCGTTCATCGACCGCTTGAGCAAGGAACGCGACTTTTTCGCGATCGTGCCGGTGAGCGCGCGCAGCGGAAAGAATCTGCCCGAGTTGCTGCGGGTGCTGCGCGAAGCGCTGCCGGAAGCGCCCGCGATCTACCCGCCGGACCAGCTAACTGACCGCGACGAGCGGTTCTTCGCCGCCGAACTGTTGCGCGAGAAGCTGTTCCAAATGCTGGGCGAGGAGCTTCCGTACCGCTGCGAGGTCGTGATTGACAGCTTTCGGGAAGAAGGTCGTCTGCGGAGAATAGAGGCGACGATCCTGGTTGAGCGCGCTAGCCAGAAGGGTATCGTGGTCGGCAGCAAAGGTACGCAGCTCAAGAAGATCGCCGAAGCTGCACGCAAGGACATGGAGCGATTGTTCGGCGGAAAGGTCTATCTCGGCGTCTGGGTCAAGGTACGGCGAGGCTGGACCGACGACGAACGCGTGCTGCGTGGGTTGGGCTATGGATAGCCGGTCAGCGCGGCGCAGGGCCGACCACGAAGCGGGCTTCGTCCTGCATACGCATCCTTACAAGGAAACCAGCCTGATCGTCGAGGCATTCACGCGGCGCTTCGGCCGCGTGGCGCTGCTCGCGCGCGGGGCGCGCCGACCTCGCTCGGCGATGCGCGGGGTGCTGCTGGCCTTCCATCCGTTGCGGCTGAGTTGGAGTGCGTCGGGAGAGCTCGGGACGCTGGTGGCCGCGGAGTGGGCCGCTGGCCTGCGCTCGCTTGAGGGGCTCGGTCTCATGTGCGGCTTCTATCTGAATGAGCTCCTGCTGCGGCTGCTGCCGCGGGAGGATCCGCACGAGGGTCTGTTCGACGTCTATTCCAGCAGCCTGGTGCGTCTCTCGGCGCGGGAGCCGCATGCGGCAGTGTTGCGTAGTTTCGAACGCAGGATGCTGGCGGAACTCGGGTATGCTCCCGTGCTCGAACGCGACGCCGCAACGGGCCAGGCAATCGAACCGGAGCGGAGCTACGCGTACGAGCCGGACCGCGGACCCGTCGCGGTGAACGGCAGGGAGGGGTGGCCGAGACCTGGCGCCGAATTGGTGGTCAGCGGCCGCACCCTTCTTGACCTTGCGCGCGACGAATATGAGCGCGCCGAAACGCGCGACGAGGCACGCGTACTGCTGCGTGCCCTGATTGCGTATAGGCTCGGCGGCCAAACGCTTCATACACGCTCGGTGCTGATGGAACTTCAGGAGCTATGATCGAACTCGGCGTCAATATCGACCATGTCGCGACCGTGCGGCAAGCTCGCCGCACCTACGAGCCCGATCCGGTGTGGGCGGCGGTCGAGGCGCACCTCGGGGGCGCCGATGGCATCACCGTGCATCTGCGCGAAGATCGGCGCCATATCCAGGACGAAGATGTGCGGCGCTTGCGTGAGCTCACGCACATCAAGCTGAACCTCGAGATGGCGGCGACGGAGGAGATGGTCCGGATCGCCTGCGGCGTGAAGCCGGAAATGGCCATGCTGGTGCCTGAGGGGCGGCACGAGATCACCACGGAAGGCGGGTTGGACGTCGTTTCTCAGGAGGCGAAACTGAAGGACGCGGTCACGCGCCTGAGCGCGGCCGGCATAAGGGTGTCCGTATTTATCGACGCGGACCTGCGGCAGGTCGAAGCGGCGGCTCGCATTGGTGCGGTGGTATGCGAAATTCACACCGGTCCCTACGCACACGCCTTTCACTCGAAAGGTCGCGATGCCGAGAGCCCGGCTGTCGTGCTGGAGCTGGACAAGCTCAAGCAGGCCGGGGAGGGGGTTCGTCACCTGGGCATGCGATTCAACGCGGGGCATGCCCTCAACTATTTCAACGTCGAGCCGGTAGCCCGCCTGGCCGGCTTACGCGAGTTGCACATCGGGCATGCGATCGTCAGCCGCGCCGTGTTCATCGGCATGCGCGAGGCAGTGCGGGAAATGAAGCGTCTGATCGTCGAGGCTGCGCGCTCGACCAGCAGATGATCTACGGCGTCGGCACCGACATCGTCGAAATCGCGCGCGTGCAGAGGGTGCTTTCGCGCTACGGCGATCGCTTCGCGCACCGGATTCTATGCCCGCCGGAAATGGCACGATTCCGCGCCCATCGCCAGCCGGTCGCCTACCTCGCGAAGCGCTTTGCCGCCAAGGAGGCTTTCACCAAGGCATTGGGCACGGGAATTCACGCGCCGGCCAATTGGCACGGCGTATGGGTCGTCAATTTGCGCTCAGGTCAGCCCAGGCTGGAATTTACCCCGGCACTCGCTGCGCTTCTGGAGCTGCGCGGTGTCGGACGCTGCCATTTGTCATTGTCGGATGAAAGGGAGTTTGCCAGCGCGACAGTGATACTGGAGTCCGGCCCATGAGCGAACCGCCGGGGCCTGCGATCATCGACGTCGTTGGCACCGCGCTTACCGACGGCGACCGGGTGCGCCTGCGCCATCGCGCAGTCGGCGGAGCGATTCTGTTCGCGCGCAATTACGAAGACCCCCAGCAGCTGCTTGCCCTGGTGGCCGAAATCCGCGCTCTTCGCCCGGACATCCTGCTTTGCGTCGATCACGAAGGCGGGCGGGTGCAGCGCTTCCACCATGGATTCTTTCCGCTACCGCCGATGCGCCGCCTGGGGGAAATCTGGGATCGCGGTCGCGCTACCGCGTGTGCCGCAGCGCGCGCCGCAGGTCGGGTGATCGCGGCCGAGCTCGCGGCGCACGGTTTGGATTTCAGCTTTGCGCCCGTGCTCGACCTCGATTACGGCCGGAGCGGCGTAATAGGCGATCGCGCGTTTCACGCCGATCCGCTCGCGGTCGGGGAACTTGCCGTTGCGTTCATCGGCGGCCTGGCCGAAGGCGGCATGGCGGCGGTCGGCAAGCATTTTCCGGGACACGGTTACGCCGCTGCGGACTCCCATGTCGACGTGCCGCACGACGAGCGCCCGCTCGGACAAATCATGGCGCGGGACGTGGCGCCGTACGGACCGGCGATCGCGGCCGGGCTCGCGGCCGTGATGCCGGCCCATGTGATCTACACGCAGGTCGATTCCGAGCCTGCCGGATATTCGCGGTTCTGGCTGCAGGATGTCCTGCGAAAGCGGCTGGGTTTCACAGGCATGATCTTCAGCGACGATCTGTCGATGGAGGGCGCAGGCACCGCGGGCGGAGTTCTTGAGCGTGCGCGTGCGGCGTTTGAAGCTGGCTGCGACATGGTGCTCCTGTGCAACGATCCTCGCGGGCAGGAACAGCTACTCGACGCCTTGGCCGGCGCGCCTCCGGTAGCGGAGCCCCGTTTTGCGCGCTTGCGCGCGAAATTTCGCGAGGACCGCAGGGTCGATGTCGCCTACCGCGAGGCGGTGCAGATGTTGCGCGGCCTGGCCTAGGACACGCTGCTAGGCGCGCTCCATGTAGGTGCCATCGTTGGTGTTGACCTTGATCCGCTCACCCTGGTTGACGAACGGCGGCACCTGAACGGTGATCCCGGTTTCCATTCGCGCCGGCTTGAAGGTGGTCGTCGCCGTGGCGTTCTTGATCGCCGGCTCGGTGTCCGTAATCGTCAAGATCACCGAAGGAGGCAGTTCGACGCCAATTGCGCGGCCGTTGTAGAAGTTGATCTGCACCTCGGTATTCGGCAGCAGGAAACCGGACTGACCCTCCAGAAAGTCCGCAGACAGCGACAGTTGCTCGTAGTTCTGCTTGTCCATGAAGACGTAGCTATCGCCGTCCTGATACAGATATTCCATGCCACGCGGCTCGACGAACGCCCGTTCGACCTTGTCCTCGGTCCGGAAACGCTGGTTGGTCTTGGTGCCGGATTCGATGTCCTTCATCTCGACCTGCATGAAGGCTCCGCCGCGGCCGCCCACATGCACGTGATAGCACTTCAAGACGCGCCATACGCGCTTGTCCCACTCGAGCAAATTGCCGACCCGAATCTCGACCGCCGATACTTTCGCCATTGGCTATTGCCGAATTCCAAAAAGGCGAGAATTTTACACTAAATCATAGGCATGGAGCTAGAATTTAGGGTAACACCATGAGCCAGCCATTCGACCCGAAGGCTTTCTGCGCCGGCCTCCCCGGCTTGCCGGGCGTGTATCGCATGCTGGCGGCGGGCGGCGAGCCGCTGTACGTGGGCAAAGCGCGTGACCTGAAGAGGCGCGTCGGGTCCTATTTCAACCGCAGCGCTGCAATCAGCCCGCGGATTCAGATGATGCTGGCGCAAGTTGCCTCGATCGAGGTGACGGCGACTCGCTCCGAAGCCGAAGCGCTCCTGCTGGAGAACAACTTCATCAAGAGTCTGGCGCCGCGTTACAACATCCTGTTCCGCGATGACAAGTCCTACCCGTACTTGATGATCACGGGACATTCCATTCCGCGCATCGGCTTTCATCGTGGCGCGAAAGACCGTCGCGACCGGTATTTCGGCCCTTTTCCTCATGCTCATGCGGTGCGGGAGGCGATTCAGCTGTTGCAGCGCGTATTTCGCCTGCGCACCTGCGAGGACAGCGTGTTCGAAAACCGCTCGCGTCCCTGTCTGCTGCACCAGATCAGGCGCTGCACTGCGCCATGCACAGGGCTGATCACTCCGGAGCGATACGGCCAGGACGTGCGCAACGCGGTGCTGTTCCTGGAGGGGAGGGAAGCCGATGTGATCGGCGCGCTAACGGAAAAGATGGCCGCAGCCGCAGCGGCACGGCACTACGAGGAGGCGGCGATCTACCGCGACCAGATCCGGGCCCTGTCCAGAGTGCAGGCGCGTCAATACGTCGAAAGCGAGCGCGGCGTCGACGCCGACGTGGTGTCCTGCGTGCTTGAGGGCGGAATCGCCTGCGTAAACCTGGTCATGATCCGCGGCGGCCGGCACGTAGGCGATCGCAGCTTCTTCCCGCAGAACGCCGAAGGTGCCGCGGCAGGGGAGGTGCTCGCCGCTTTCCTGGAGCAACACTACCTCGAGCAGCCGGTACCGCCACTCATCCTGACCAGCGATGAGCTCGACCGTGCCGCGCTTGAAGAGGCACTGAGCGAACGCACCTCGCGCGGAACGCTGATTCTTTCGCCGACCTACGGTGAGCGCCGGGTCTGGCTCGATATGGCGCGTAAGAATGCCGAGCTCGCCATCGCGCACCGCGAGCGCGAGCGGAGCACTCAGGAAACGCGTATCGCAGCGCTACGCGATGCTCTCGAACTGCCGCCGTCCGCGCAACGAATCGAGTGCTTCGACGTAAGCCACACAATGGGGGAGGCCGCGGTCGCGTCCTGCGTCGTGTACGACCAGCACGCGATGCAGAAAAGTGAGTACAGACGGTATAACATCCGGGATATCACGCCAGGCGACGACTACGCGGCGATGCGTCAGGCGCTCGCACGGCGCTATGAGCGCGTAACGACAGAGGCAGGCAAGATTCCCGATCTGATTCTCATTGACGGAGGCAAAGGCCAGGTTGGCGCTGCCAAGGCGGCGCTGATCGAGCTCGGTCTGAACGACGTCGCCGTGGTCGGCGTCGCCAAAGGCCTGCAGCGCAAGCCGGGACTCGAAGAGCTGGTGATCGAGGCGGAAGGTCGCAGCATGACCTTGCCGCCACAACATCCCGGATTGCACCTGATCCAGAGCGTCCGTGACGAGGCGCACCGTTTTGCCATCGTCGGCCATCGGGCGCGGCGCGGCAGATCGCGTACCACGTCGTCGCTGAACGAGATTCCGGGAGTGGGCGCCAAGCGACGACAGCGCCTGCTGGCGCATTTCGGCGGATTGCGCGAGGTACATGCGGCCGCGGTCGACGAACTGTGCAAGGTAGACGGCATCAGCCGCGGCCTCGCGGAGCAGATCTATCGTCACCTTCACCAACAAGCAGGCGACTGATGCCGCTGAATCTGCCCAACCTCATCACCTGGCTGCGCATCATCTTGATCCCTCTTATCGTGGGGGTGTTCTATCTGCCGGACTCCGTGCTACCGATGCCGAGCAAGAACCTCGCCGCAACAGTGATCTTCGTCTTCGCCGCGGTGACGGACTGGCTCGACGGCTATCTTGCCCGGAAGCTGGACCAGATGTCCGCTTTCGGGGCGTTTCTCGACCCGGTAGCCGACAAGCTGATGGTGGTGGGAGCCCTGATCGTGCTGCTGCAGCTCGACCGGGTCGAGTCGGCCGTCGCGTTGATCATCATAGGGCGCGAAATCGCGATTTCCGCGTTGCGCGAATGGATGGCCAAGATCGGCAAGGCCAAGAACGTAGCGGTCGCGTTCGTGGGCAAGATCAAGACCGTCAGCCAGATGATCGCGGTCCCGCTGCTGCTGTACCACGATGACCTATTTGGCACGATCAATTGCCAGGTTCTGGGCACCGTGCTGATCAACGTCGCCGCCGTGCTCACCGTCATTTCGATGATGTACTACCTGCGCCAAGCGCTGCCGCACGCCACTACGGCAGGTTGAGCGTCGGCCGGGATGGCCTTATAATCCACCGCTCGATGACGCGGGAATAGCTCAGTTGGTAGAGCGCAACCTTGCCAAGGTTGAGGTCGGGAGTTCGAGACTCCTTTCCCGCTCCAGATTCCACGAGGGAGAGCCTTTAGGGGTTCTCCCTTTTTTGCTACGAGCTTCCGGCGGGGTGGCAGAGTGGTCATGCAGCGGCCTGCAAAGCCGTGGACGCCGGTTCGATTCCGACCCCCGCCTCCAGTATTTTCCGCGACAATCCGGCTTAGCCCGGGTGGTGAAACTGGTAGACACAGGGGACTTAAAATCCCCAGGCCTTAACCGGCCGTGCCGGTTCGAGTCCGGCCCCGGGCACCACGTCAGCTGCGCCCGAGCGTCAGCCGGGAATAGTTCCTGCCGAAGACATATGCGTAGTCGCGCGACCGTACCAGTTTCTGGGCCAGCAGGACGCCGAGTCCGCCTACCGGCCTGGTGCGGACGGTATGGTCGATTCCGACCGGGGCATGGCTGAACGGGTTGAACGGGCGGGCGTTATCCTCGAACGTGATCGCAATTTCGGCGTCGTCGCAGGAAAGACTTATCCACACCGGTTGCTGGCTTTCGTCGCCATAGCCATGACGGATACAATTCGTGAATAATTCCTCAAGAACGACGTTTGTTCGCAAACACGCATCACGCGCCAGCCCGGAGTCGGCGCAAAATGACTCCAGGAAGACGCGAATATCCTGCAGCGCAGTCATGCGGGCAGGGAATACTTGGCTTCGCGTTCTAGTCATGATGGAGCATTATAGTAGTTGACTTATCAAGGAGGCATTATGCGCGGAGTAATTACTTTGGTAGGCATCGCACTGGCGGTCGTGGCGTTCGGCGCCGCCGCAGAGGATGCAGGGCAAATCAAGACGGCACAGGGGAGCGCCCAGATCGTGCGCGACGGCCAGCACATCGCCGTAACGCCCGGGGTCCACGTGCGTCAGTCAGATTCGATCGTAACAGGCGACGACGGAACGGTCGGAGTGACGCTTGCGGACAACAGCCTGCTGTCGATCGGCCCGAACACGGTCATGTCCCTCGACCAGTACGCCTTCGACACCACCACCCATGAAGGCAAAATGGATGCGTCGCTGAAGAAAGGTACGCTTGTCGTGATATCGGGGAAACTGGTCAAGCAATCGCCGGGGGCGATGCGGATCCATACCCCTGCGTCGATCATGGGGGTGCGTGGCACTAGATTTATCGTCCACGTTTCCGAGCCGAAGACCTGATGGGGGCTTTGCTCTACGCCGTTCTCCTCGCGGCCTACGTCGTGTTTGGCGGGCCGACCGCCCCGATCGCCGAGGAGACGGTGGTGGTACTGCCGGGCGAGCATGGCCATATCGGTGGGGTCGTGGTTCGCCGCGGACTCCAGGTACAGGTCCTCGATACGGCCTACGCGGCGAGCCACATTGGCACCGACGGCGTACTCGATGCGCAGCGCCTGTCGGCCGCGAAAGTACAGCAGGAGTATGGAAAGACGATTGCGGCGCTTCCGCCCAAGCCCGCAAGCTTCATGCTTTACTTCATCACAGGGACCGACGAACTCACTGAAGAATCGAAGGTGGAATTGCAGCGGGTGATGGCCGAGATTCGCAAGCGACCGGTCGCGGACGTGGAGCTGATCGGGCACACCGACACTGTGGGAGCGAAGCTCGCAAACGATCTTCTTTCGAAACAGCGTGCGGAGACGATGCGCAAGTTCCTGTTGGACGCCGGAATCAGCATGGACCGGATCGATGTGTCGGGCCGCGGCGAGCGCGAGCCGCTGGTGCCCACCGGTAACGAAGTTGATGAGCCGCGCAACCGGCGTGTGGAAATCAACGTCCGCTGAGCTAGACCCCGCGCCAGCGCAGGCATAGGAGCGTCAAGTCGTCCGAGGCGTCAGCCCCGTCTACGAAGCGCTGCACGTCCGCATGCAAAGTGCTGACGATCTCTTCCGGCCCGGCGCCCTGGGGAAGTCCTCGCAACAGCGCCTCCACCCGATCTATTCCGTACAAACCGTTGTTTAGGTCCATCGCTTCCGTCACGCCGTCGGTCAACAGGCAAAGCGACTCACCGGGAACGAGCTGGCGGTAGCGGGTGGTATAGGAATGGTTTTCCAGCACGCATAGTGGGGGGCCGTCTCCGATCTCGAATCGCTCTGGAGGCGCATCCGGTTGCTTGCTGTATGGCGGTTCGTGGCCAGCGTTCGAATATTCCAAGATGCCGGTCCGTACATCGAGTATGCCCGCAAAGGCGGTCACGAACAGCGCCTCCGGGTTTTCGCGGCTGATCTCTGCGTTGGCGCGAACGAACGCGGCGCCGATGTCGCGGCCGGTACGCATCGCCGCGCCCTTTATCAGAGTCTTCGACAATGCCATGAACAGGCTCGCCGGCAGTCCCTTGCCGGAAACGTCGCCAACCACAAAGAAGAGGTGATCCGCGCCGATCATGGCGTAGTCATAGAAATCCCCTCCGATGGTGCGCGCGGGCTCGAGAAGCGTGGCAAGCTCAAAGCGGCGTTCCTCCGCGAACAGCGCCGTGGGGGAGGGCAGAAGGCCCATTTGAATGCGCCGCGCGGCCTGCAGTTCGCCGGCCACCCTTGCAGCAGCTTCGCGCATCGCGCGGCGCTGTCGGTCAGCTTCGGCGAGAGTCCCTGCCAGTACCGTACCGAAGACGAGGATGACTCCAAGTGCCGGAGAAGCCACATCGAGAAGCAGCCCGCTCCGGAATGCGACAAGACCGATCGCGAACAGAGCGCCCAGGACGACGGCAAACGACGCGGCGGAGGCCCAAACCCGAAGCGCCGGCACGGCGCCAACCAGCACCAAGCCTGCGACCAGCAGCAGCCCCGCCTCGATCCAGCGGGCACCGAAGGGGCGTCGCAAGAATTGACCGTCAAACATTTGCTCGAGGAGCTGCTGATGTATTTCGACCCCAGGCACGCGCTCCCCGAGCGGCGTCACCTTCTGGTCAAGCAACCCGAGCCCGGTAACGCCCACCAGCACTAGCTTGTCACGCAGCATCTGAGGCGCAACGCGCCCCGCGAGCAGGTCGGCAGCGGAAACGAAACGACTTCGATCATCGCGGCCGAAATGGAGCCAAAGTTGTCCGTCGCCCTGCATTGGTACCGCAATATCGCCCAAGTGCAGAATCAGACGGTTGCGCCCGTTTGCGTCAATGCGCAACGAGCCTAGCCCTTTCGCGACGCGGAACATCTCGGCCGTAAGCGATGGCACATACACAGCGCCGATCTGCGCTATGACTGGCACGCGGCGAATGATGCGCTCCGACTCTCCGACACTGATCAGGCCGCGACCCGCCGCCGCCCGATCGAGCATCGGAAGGCTTTGCAGCTGTCCCTCGAAGCTGAGCAGCGGTGGCGGGTGTGGCGCAAACAGTCTCACCGGTGCCACCTTCGGTGGCGCGAGGAAGCGGCTGTCTCGGTACGCCAGGCCGGCCACCGCGAGCACGACCTTGTTGTCACGGATTGCCTGCGCCAGCGCGGCATCCCCCGACCCATTGGTGGACGATCCATCCGGCTCCGAAAAGAGAATGTCGACCCCGATCGCCGCGGGCCCGGCTGCCGCGATCTGTCGTAGCAACTCTGCCGTCCGCGCGCGCGGCCACGGCCATTGGCCATAGGCGGCAAGCGACTGCTCGTCAATCGCCACGACAGTCGCCGGAAATGATTTCCTTTCGCGCGGGAGAAGTCGCTGATAGCCGTCGAAAAGGGCGTCGCGTACCGAGCGCACCAAGGGTGGCTGCAGAACGATCGCCAGCGCGCCGGCCAGTAGCACTGCGATGCCGGTCGCGCGCTTGGCGGAAACCATCCTCAGAGGTCGAGCTCCAGGCCGTCGTACGCTGCCAGCACCTCGAGGCGATGCCCTTCCTGCGTAAGCTCCTCGAAGCGCACCGTTTCCCGCAGGATCTGCTCTATGTCGGCGTCGTCATTGGCCGGTTCGTGATGAAACAATGCGAGGCGCTTTACCTTTGCCATCTGGCACAGTTCGACGCCCACCACGTTGCTCGAATGCCCCCAGTCGGCCTTGACCGATACCGCGTCGGCAAGCGAGTACATCGCATCGAATATGACGAGATCGGCGTTGTGAAAAAGCTGCACGAACCCCAAGGTATTCGCGCCGTTCTCGAGCTTATGCTCGGAGTCGGTGGTGTAGACCAGGCTCTTGCCGCCGGATTCGAAGCGATAGCCGTAGGAGTCGCCGCCGTGCAACTGCAGCTTCGACGTAACGGCGACGCCGGAGATCTGCGTCGTCTGCCCCGGCGCCAGTCGGATGAATTCGGTCACCGCCGCAAGCTGATCGAAGGGCACCGGAAAGCAGGGCGGGGACTGCTGCAGCCGGAACGCGTGCTCGATCACGTCGTTGCAGCCGTAGATGCGGATGCGCGTTCCCGGCACGTAGGCGGGCCCGAAAAACGGGAATCCCATGATGTGATCCCAGTGCACGTGCGACATGAACACGTTCACGATCGCAGGCCGCCCCGCATTGCGTGCCAGCACGTGTTCGCCGAACGCTCGCGCGCCGCTGCCCATGTCGCACACGAAGTATTCGTCGCTGCCCGGTTCGAACTCGACGCAGGCCGAGTGCCCGCCGTAGGTGCGGCGAAGCGAGAAGGGAAAGTGCTGCTCGACGAAGGTGTTTGCCTTCGCCATGGTGTCGAGCTGCTGGCCGCGTCCGGCCACCAGTGCCTCCACCAGCCGGTCCCGAACATCGCGCCAGGTCAGCGAGACCGGAATCGAGCCGCGTGTGCCCCAGAACCGGACCCGCACGTCAGGCCCGGTCGTAGGCCAGCACGGACTCCGGCGAGATCGATTCCAGTGCAGCGCGAACCGTCGGAAAAGCCTCCAGGATCATGCTGAAGCGGCTGATCTCGAATATTTCGCCCACCACTGGCTGCATCGCCGCGATCAGGATCTTGCCGCCGTACGCCCGGGCTTGCTTCGCCGCCAGCATGAAACAGCGCAGGCCCGCGCTGGAGACGTAATCCAGGGCCGCGAGGTCAAACACGACGCCTCGCGCCGTCGAGCTTCCGGGCTCTTGCAGGTAGCGCTCGAGCGCGCTGTGAAACGCCGCGCAATTGTCGTGCTCAAGCCTCCCCGCAGGAGAGAGCACCAGAACATCGGCGTACATGGACTTGGTGAGATTCACGAAATGGGTCCCTGCGTCTGAACCCCTGTATTGTAATGAACTAGCGGGCCTCGAGACGGCGTTTGAGCTCGAATTTCTGCACTTTCCCCATGGCGTTCTTCGGCAGCGCATCGACGAACACCACGTGGCGCGGGTGTTTGTAGCGGGCCAGACGGTCGCGAAACAGCGACAGTACGCCGGCCTCATCGAGCACGGCACCCGGACGGCGCACGATACAGGCGCAGGCGGTCTCCCCCCACCTTGGGTCTTCCATGCCGATCACCGCGCATTCGGCGACGGCCGAACAGTCGGCCAGGACGTTCTCGATTTCGGCCGGGTAGATGTTTTCGCCGCCCGAAATGATGACCTCCTTGGTCCGGCCGGCGATCCACAGAAACCCGCCGTGGTCCCGTCGCCCCAGGTCGCCGGTCTTGAACCATCCGTCGTGGAATACGCCGGCGGTTGCTTGCGGATCGTTCCAGTAACCGCGCATCACATTGGGCCCGCGGACCCAGATCTCGCCGACCACGCCAGAGGGCGCTTCCCTGCCATGGCCGTCGGCGGCGATCTTGACTTCGCAGTGAAGCGCCGGCTTGCCGGCGCTGCCGACCATTGCCATCGCGTTTTCCTTCAGCAGCACGGTGGCGATCGGCGCGGTCTCTGTCGAGCCGTAGATCTGGCCGACCGGCACGCCGCGGGCGTGGAACGCCCTGATCAGCGAATCGGGCACGACCATCGAGCCTGAATTGATCATTTTCAGCGACGAGAGGTCGGTATGAACCCAATCCGGGTGCGCCAGGATCGCCTGCATCGTAGCCGGCACGAGCAGACTGATGCTCGGTTGGCGCGCGGCGACGTCCGCCAGCCACTGCCCGGGTTCGAAGCGCTGCTGCAGCGTGACTGTCGCACCCGCCAGCAATGCGGGCAAGGTCTGGTTGTTCAAGCCGCCGACATGGAACATCGGCAGCGGGCTGAGCACGTGGTCGCGCTGCGACAGATCGTGGGCGTGGATCGAATTGAAGGCATTCCAGATCAGCGCGCTCTGGCGCAGCACCGCCCCCTTCGGCAGCCCGGTCGTGCCCGAGGTGTACATCAGCAGAGCGTCGTCAGCATCGTCGCCGGGAAGGGCGGGCATCGCCTCCCCCTCGCGCCACTTGCCGTCGAGTATCAGGCTGGGCGTCCCGAGCTCCGCGGCATGCGCGGCGAACTCGCGCTCGGCAAAGAGGAGTTTCGGCGTGCAGTCCTGCAGGATCAGCCGGTGCTCGGCCACGGTGAGACGCCAGTTGAGCGGCACCAGGATGGCGCCCAGCCGTGCCAGCGCGAACAACAGCACCAGCATGTCCGGATTGTTGTAGCCGAGGAACGCCACCCGGTCGCCGCGCACGACCCCGCGCGATCCGAGAGCGCGCGTCGCCTCCTCGATCCGTTCCCACAGGACCGCGTAACTTAGGTCCGTGCCGCGAAAATGAATCGCGACTTTGGACGGGAAGTGTTCCGCCCAGCGCTCGACGATACGCGAGAGGTTCACGTCAGTCGTCGCTTTCCCCGGCTTCGTACAGGGCTTCGCGTCCAATCCGGTCGAGGCACAGCTCGGCGGTCCACGGCAGCATCAGCGCGCCGCAGCGCGAATCGCGGTAGAGCCGCTCCAGCGGCAGCGATTTCAGCATCGACTGCCCGCCACAGGTGCGGATAGCAAGGCGGCACAGGTCGTTGGCGTTTTCCATGATGGTGAACTGCGCCGCATAGGCGCGCAGGCGCGCGTCCTTGGGAGGATCGACGCGGGCGTCGTCGAGCATGCGCAGGAACAGTGCCCGGGTCTGCTCGAGCTTCACCAGCATCTCCGCCACCGCGATCTGCTTGGTTGGATACATGCGGCGCTTGAGCGGAGGCATTCCGTCGACTTCCCCGCGCAGGTACCTCACGGTGAACTCGAAAGCGGCGATGGCAATGCCGAAGTAGGTCGGTGAAAGCGTGGTGAACATGTGCGGCCAGCGGCTCGCGGCCTGGAAGTAGACGCCGCGCGGCATCATCTGCGCGTCGTCCGGCACAAATACATCGTCGAAGAGCAGGGTACGGGACACCGTGCCGCGCATGCCGAGCGGATCCCAGTCGCCCGTAATCGCGAGTCCGGACGAGTTCCCCGGAACCGCGATGTAGAGCGTGTCGCGCATCGTCCGCTCCGGCTTGTCCTCGGTGCAGAGGACACCGTAGTAGTCGGCCGCCCCGGCGAGCGAGGCGAATATCTTCTTGCCGTTGATCCGCCAGCCGCCGGCGACCTTCGACGCAAGCGTGCCGAACGGCGCCTTGCCGGCGGCGGCCGCGCTGCCCTCGGAGAACGGTTGAGCGTAGACCGCGCCCTGGTTCACGACGCGCTCGAAGTGGATCGAGCGATGTTGCTCGTGCTCGCGCTTCTGTTCGGCCGTCATGTCGAGGTCGTCGGCGAGGATGCCTGGCCACAATGTCGAGCAGGCGTGCATGTTGAAGGTGAGGGCGGTGGCGCCGCAGTACTTGCCGAGCGTGGCCGAGACGATCGCGTAGCTGCGCAGGTCCGCGCCGTTGCCGCCGAAGCGTTCCGGCACGCACAGGCCGAGCAACCCGGCTCGGCGCAGATCGTCGTAGTTCTCGAACGGAAAGCTCGCTTCACGGTCGTAGCGCGCCGCGCGCTGCGCAAAATTCGGTCCGATGGACTCGGCGAGCGCAAGCAAATCCTTCTGCTTCGCGCTCAGCGGATAGTTCGAGCCGGTGACCGAATAGCGTGGATCGATAGCGGACAGGATGGACGTCATTCTGCGTCTCGTTTCGTATGACTTGCGAGAAATTCGGCGAGCGCACCGTTGAATTCGTCGGGCTGATCCATCGGGCCGAGATGGCCGCAACCGTCGAGGACAACGTATTCCGCGCCAGGAATCTTCCGCGCCATGCGCTCCATGACCGAAGACGGCGCCGTGCGATCTTCACCGCCCGCGAGCACCAGGGTCGGGACAGCGATCTGCGGCAGCAGCCCGCGCCGATCGAAGGTGGTAAGCAGCGCGACGGCCTTGCGGTAGGTCCCCGCTGGCACGCCTGCCATGACCCGCTCGGCGTGTTCGAGGCCGCCGGGGCGGGATTTGCTGCCGCGCATGGTGGCCATCACCTGGGAGGAAACCTCGGCCATGGTGCGGCCCTGGTCCAATGGTGCGATGCGCGCGGCGATGAACTGGCGCTGGAAATCGCCCCCGGAGCCGCCGAATGCCGCGCTGGTGAAGCAAAGCGCGAGCGCCTTGATTCGGCGCGGAAACCGCGCATAGGCCTCCTGGGCCACGAATCCGCCCATGCTGTGCCCGACCAGCACCACCGGCGCGTCACCGAGGTGCTCGATCAGCGCCTGCAATGCGCCTGCCACCTGCTCCAGATCATACGGCTCGATCAGCGGGCTGGCGCCGTAGCCGGGCTGATCCCAGGCCACCGCCCGATAGCCCTGCGCGGCGAAGTAGGGCAGCTGATCGCGCCACGCCGCATGCCCGCCGCCGACTCCGTGCAGGAAGACCAGCGTGTCCCCGCCGCGCCCCCGCTCGACGTATGCCGGCAGGCTCACGCCAGGTCGCCCTGCAGCCGTCCGTCCTCGACGATCGTGTTGCCGTCGAGCCGTATTGTGCAATGCCTGAGGGGCAGGTCGTAGTGTCCCAGGGTATAGCGTCCCGCCGCCTCGTTCGCGCCGGTGGAGTAGAGGAAATTCCCGGCGAAGGCGCGCTGTTCGGTTCCGTTCACGTCGCTCCGGTCGTACATGACCAGCGCCTCCCAGCGGGCGCGGGGGTTCATGCCCCAGCCGACATGCGACACCGCGTAGGCTTCACGCTCTCCCCAGGCTGCGAAATATTCCCGCATCAGCTCCGCATCGAGCGAAGTACCCCCGATGGCGGTGACGTAGTCGTTTTCGATTCTGAGGCTTACGGGCGACTCGATGTAGCGCTTGAAGGTCAGATTGAGGTCCCCCGGCGCGAGCACCAGGGTGCCGTCGACCGTCCCAGCGCGCGGAAAGCACAGGCACAAGCCGCCCGGCCAGTGCGACAAGGTCCCCGGCTTCTCGGTATAGCCCCACACGCCGCCGACGCGCGCGCCCTCGATCCGGATATCCAGCCTGGTCCCGGCGGGCGAGACCACCTCCATGCGCTTGGCTTCACGCAGTCGCCGCATCCCCGCTCTCACCCTTTGCTCGTCCGCGGGGGAGGGTGCGAGCCGCTCGAGGACGTCAGGATGTTCGTTGGAGATGTAAAGCACGCGCGCCCCGTCCTTCAGGATCTGCGGCAGTTCCGCGGCGTGCATAAGGCCCTCTACGGTGCAATCGGCCACGAAAGCGCATCCGGCGAGCGCGCCGGTCGCTGCGCCCAAGTCGCGCAGCACGTCCGATGCGCCAGTCGAGCGGATCGGTACCGGTGCGGCCTGGCGAGGGGTCGGGACCACCACATGGAAGGTCCGCGCGCCGAGCCGGAGAAGCGCCAGCTCGGCAAGTTGCACGTTGAGCGCGCGCGACTGCGATTCCGACAGTACCGCGCAGACGTCGCCCGCGGACACCTTGCAGCGGGCGAAAACGTCGACAAACAAGTCTATCCACTTGGCTTCTATGCGGTCGGCGGTCATTCTCTTTCCAGGTCCCGGCGTGACGGCCTGCGGGCATTGCAGTATCGCATTGTCGGTTAGAATTCAAACATGATCGTCTTCGATCTGCTTTGCAGCGAAGGACACCGTTTCGAGGGCTGGTTCGGCTCGAGCCGGGAATTCGCAGCGCAGCGCAAGCGCGGTCTGCTGAGCTGCCCGAGCTGCGGCTCGGCGAGCGTGGAGCGCGTGCCATCCGTGACCCGGATCAAGAGCGGCGCCGAGCCGGACAAGGTCCCCTCGCCGCAGCCCGCGCGGCAAGATATGCAGCATTCCGGGCGTGACCCGCTCGCGATCGCACAGACGCTCTACTCACGGCTGCTGGAGGAGATCCTGACCAAGACCGAGGACGTGGGGGCCGAGTTTCCGGCCGAGGCGCGGCGCATCCATTACGATGAGGCGCCGGCTCGCCCGATTCGCGGCGAGGCGACACAGGAGGAGCACGAAGCGCTGCTGGACGAGGGGATTCCCGTAGCGCGGCTTCCGGTGCCCCCGGCTGGCCGCCTGAACTGAGATGTTTGTGCGCATATGTGTATTATGTTAAATAATTGCATACATCTCTTCTCCTAGCTTTCACTCCACCGCTCCCGCCCGCACTGAGGCATCTACGCCTCCCGATTACCCGGCAGGCCTCGGACCCGGCCCTTCCTCGCCACAAGCATTGATGTCCGGATCGTTGCCTCAGTCATGCAATACGTCGGCATAACGGATGTCGCCTAGCGCCTTAAATTTGTGAATACAAACGGTTGAAGCTATTTCTTAAGAAAACCGTCGAGTCCAGTACACAGGAGATTATTATCTATCCTACAAACTGGTAGAACAATTACGTAACCTCTAACGTCATAAACAAATTGCAACTATTTGTTTATATACTAAAATGTATGGGTTATTTTCGTGCTGTCGAGCATCCCAAGGAGCAGCCCTTCGATCTTCTTCTTGGCCGATCGTCCGGCCTCGTCATTGGAAAACTGAATGCCTATTCCCTGCGCCCGCTTGCCCTGCGCGTCGGCCGGGGTGATCCATACCACCTTGCCGCTCACAGGCATCTTGGTCGCCTCATCGGGCAGCGAGACCAGCATGAAGACCTCGTCGCCCAAATGGTGCGCGCGCGCGGTGGGGATGAAGATTCCGCCGTGTTTCAGCTGCGGAATGTAGGCCGCATATAGCGCGTTCTTTTCGCGGATATTGAGCGACAAAACGCTTGGGCGTCCGCTTTCGCCCGTCTCGGGCTTGCCTTCGTCGTCACTCATCCCCTTCTCCTCAGGGCCGGCATTGCGGCGATCATATCCGCGCTGAATAGCTTGGGATTCAGCGGGTGCCGCACGAGCGCTCGATTACGCCCCATCGCACGCGCAAACGCCAGCCACTCGAATGCCTGCGCCCCGGCCGCAGCCAAGCCGCCGGTCGCAAATTTCGCCTCCGCGCCGAAGGCGGTGAAGGCACGGTCCAGGGCCAGCTTCTGGAGCACCTCGGCAAGCGCATCGACCTCCTCGCGATCACCGATCGCGGCCGCCGCCTGACGCGGGCTTGCCTGCAACGCCCCCAACAGGCGCGAAATCGTTTCTCCGCGCGGGCCCGAGGCGTATTCGAACGCTTGCAGCGGGGCGCCGCCGGCAAAAGCGAGCCAGCGAGCAGCATCGGCCACCCCGTTGCTGCGTAGCCAGGCCTCGGCCGTCGCGCGCTCGGGCAGGCTCACCGGGAGCGCGACACATCTGCTTCGAATCGTCGGCAGCAGCCGCGCCGGACGGTGTGAGACAAGCACGAAGATGGCGCTCGCAGGCGGCTCCTCGAGGCTCTTCAGCAGTGAATTTGCAGCGTGCAGGTTCATGTCTTCTGCCGGGTGGATCAGCGCAATCCGGTTTCGGCCACGATGTGAGCCGATATTGAGGAAATCGGCCAGCGCGCGCACCTGCTCGACCTTGATTTCGAGGCTCGGTTTGGTCGATCGGGCCGTGCCCCGCCCTTCTCCGTCGCCCTCGATCGGCGCCGACTTGGCGATTGCCTCCGGCTCGAGCCAGCGGACGTCCGGGTGATTGCCGGCAACGAACCAACGGCAGGCCTCGCAGCGGCCGCAGGGACGAGCGGCGGTCGAGGCTTCGCAAAGGAGGAATTGCGCAAAGTGCTCTGCCAAGGCGCGTTTGCCGACTCCGCGCGGGCCGTGGATCAGGAGGGCATGCGGAAGCCGCTCGGCGGCACTCGCGAGGTCGGCCCAGAGTGCTTCGTTCCAATTATGAATCATATTATTTATCAATCAAATGAGATGCTTTTTTCTAGTTTTTTCTCAATATCTGCCAGGCTAGCCGAAGCGTCGATGATGCGGATCCGGCCGGGCTCCGAAGCGCCGCGCGCGAGGTAGGAATCGCGCACCCGCTCGAAGAATTGCCGGTCCTCGCGCTCGAAGCGGTCGAGCCGCCGTCCCGTCGCGCTCAGCCTCTGCTTGGCGATGTCGTACGGACAATCGAAGACCAGCGTTCTATCCGGCCGCAGGTTGGGATGAGTTGCCTCGGCAAGCTGCTGTATGAGCTCCATTGGAACACCCTTCCCCGCCCCTTGGTAGGCAGCCGTCGCGTCGCTGAAGCGGTCGCACACCACCCAGTTTCCAGCCTCGAGCGCCGGCCGAATCAGCTGACGAACATGGTCGGCGCGAGCTGCAAACATGAGCAGCGTTTCCGCCAGTGCGTCCATCGGCTCGTTGAGCACCAGCTCTCTCAGCTTTTCCGCCAAAGGCGTTCCGCCCGGCTCGCGCGTGACCAAAACCGTCCTTCCCTCTGTCCGCAGCCGATCCGCGATGAACGGGATATGGGTCGATTTGCCGGCACCGTCGACGCCCTCCAGCGTGATCAGCTTCCCGCGTTCGTTCATGCGCTGCCTTCGGCCACCCTCAGTCTCGCTTGCGCCTGTTGAGGCGCTGATATTTTGTCACGGCACGGTTGTGATCATTCAGGGTGCGCGAGAATTCGCTTGATCCATCGCCGCGAGAGACATAGTAGAGGGCATCGGTCTTGCCCGGCTGCATCGCCGCGTGCAGGGACGCCCGGCTAGGCATGTCGATCGGCGTCGGCGGAAGGCCGGCGCGGGTGTACGTGTTGTAGGGTCCATCCTCCTGCAAGTGCGCTTTGGTCAGGTTGCCGTCGAATTTCTGGCCCAGGCCATAGATCACCGTGGGGTCCGCCTGAAGCCGCATGCCGATGCGCAGCCGATTGACCAGCACGCCACCGATCAGGTCGCGGTCCGCCGGCCGCCCCGTTTCCTTTTCGATGATCGACGCCATTATCAGCGCCTCGTAAGGCGTACGATAGGGCACTTTCGAATCGCGCGCGGCCCATTCCTGCGCGAGGTGCCGGCGCATCGCGTGATAGGAACGGCGCAGCACCGCGATGTCGACGGATCCCTTGGCAAACAGGTAGGTATCAGGGAAAAACAGGCCCTCGGGTTCGGTCTCCGAGGCCCCAATTCGCGCCATCACCTGAGCGTTGTCCAGCCCCTGCGTCTCGTGCCTGAGGTAGGGGCTCTGATCGAGAGCGGCCCGGAACTGCCGGAAAGTCCAGCCCTCGATAAGCTTGATCTCGGCCTGCGTGACGTCACCGCGCGTCAGCTTGCCGAGCAGCTCGAGCGGCGTGACCGGCCGCAGCAGCTCGTAGCTCCCGGCCTTGATGTCCTGTGCGCGACCTAGCGCGCGCGCGAGCAGCTCGAATCGCCAGCCCCCGACCTGCACGCCGGCCGCCGCCATCTGACGGATTGCGCCACGGAACCCCGTTCCAGGCGCGATTTCGAATTCCACCGGAAGCTTGTTAAGGGCGACCGGCGCCCTCACATACCAGGCGGCGTAGATGATTCCGCCAAGCCCGGCCGCGACCAGCAGAAGCAACAGGCGTTTAACCAGGGAACGCAACGGAATCGCCGTCGGCCGAGTATGCTGACACGGGTAAAATCAACATTTTACGACGGAACGAGGGGCGATTCGTCCACGGTGACCTCAAGCCCAGCACAATCACCCGAGTTGCAGGTGGCACGACTCCGACGCTACGGCCTATTGTCGGTGGCGGGCGACGACGCGCGCAGTTTCCTGCATGCGCAACTCACGAACGACGTCGACCATCTCCCACCCGACCAGGCGCGCTTGGCCGGCTGGTGCTCGGCCAAAGGGCGCCTGCTCGCCAGTTTCATCGTCTTGCCGCGTGCCGAGGGTTTCTTGCTGCAGCTCGCCGCCGATCTCGCGCCGACCGTGGCAAAACGGCTGGGAATGTTCGTCTTGCGCTCGAAAGTGAAGGTCTCGGATGTCGGCCAGAGCTATGTGCAGTTCGGCGTCTGGGGCGCGAAGGCCGTCACGCGTGTGGCGGAAATCGGCCTCCAGCTTGGCGACGCGCCCATGGCGAGCGCGATACGGGACGACCTCACGGCGGCGCGCCTCGGCGAGGACCGGGTCCTCGTCGTCGCGCCGGCGGCGGAAGCCGAACGCATCGCCTCCAGCCTGGGAGGCTCGAGCGCTGCCGAGGACGCGTGGACGCTGCTTGAAATCCGGGCCGGACAGGCTCTGATCGAGCAGGCGACGCAGGACCTGTTCGTTCCGCAGATGGTCAACCTGGAAGCGGTGGGCGGGGTCGACTTCAAGAAGGGCTGCTATCCGGGACAGGAAGTCGTCGCCCGAGCGCAATATCGCGGACAGATCAAACGGCGCATGGTCCATGGCCGCCTCGACGCGCAAGCCGATGCGCACCCCGGAACGGACCTCTACAGCGACGACCTCGCGGGGCAGGCAAGCGGCACCGTCGTCAGCGTCGCCGCCGCAACCGGCGGCAGGGAACTGCTCGCGGTGGTGCCGATCGCCTCGGTCGAGAATGGCGCCGCGATCCGGATCGCCCCGCACGGTCCCGCAATCGAGATCCTCTCCCTCCCCTACGCCAGTTGAGCCCGGGTCGCGTCGACTGAGCCATGTGCCTGATCGTCTTTGCCTGGAAAGCACATCCGGATTTCCCGCTGGTCGTCGCTGCCAACCGCGACGAGTTCCATGCCAGGCCGACTGCCGCGGCGGGGTTCTGGGACGACCGGCCCGGCATCCTCGCCGGGCGCGACCTGGAGGGCATGGGAACCTGGCTCGGCGTTACGCGCTCGGGTAGGTTCGCGGCGGTGACGAACTACCGAGACGCCGCCTCAGTGCCGCGCGAGGCGGCTTCGCGTGGACTGCTTGCGAGCCGTTACCTGGAGAGCGAGGCCGCGCCGGATGCGTTTGCGGCCGCTGTCGCCGCAGACGGCACGGCTTATCGCGGCTTCAATTTCCTCGCCGGCGACCGGGAGGAAATGTGGTGGGTCTCGAACCGCGGCGGGCATGCCCTCAGGCTCAAGCCGGGCGTGCACGGGCTATCCAACCACCTGCTCGACACGCCCTGGCCCAAGGTGACGCAGGGCAAGCAGCGCTTGCACCACGCGCTCGAGCTGGCGCCGGCGGTCGAGCCGTTGCTGGCCCTGTTGGCGGATACGGCAGAGGCCGCCGACGGCGAACTACCTGATACCGGCGTAGGTGCGGAGCGCGAGCGGCTGCTGTCGGCGGCGCGCATCGTGTCGCCCGCCTACGGGACGCGCTCCTCGAGCGCGCTGCTGGTGGGCGCGGACGGCAGGGTGCGCTTCGCGGAGCGGGCCTACGGTTCGGACGGCGCCGAGCTCGACACGCTGCGTTACGAATTCACCCTGGGCTAGGCGAGGACGCACCGCATCGTCCTGTGCGGGATCCCGGCGTCGAGAAACTCGTCGCCCTCCGCCACAAAGCCGTGCCCCCGGTAGAAACCTTCGGCGTGGGTCTGCGATGAAAGGGCGACCTCCGTATCGCCGCGCTTGCGCGCGGCCTCGATCAGGTGGGCGAGCAGCGCACCGCCGACACCCCTGCCTCGCCATTCCTTCAACACCGCCATGCGGCCTACGTGGGCGACGATGCGCTCAGCGTGCGCTTCGCTCGGCAGCAGCCGGCCGGTGCCCACGGCGCGGCCGGTCTCGTCCCGCGCCAGGGCGTGAACGCACTGAGGATCGTGCCGGTCGAGCTCGATTTCCGCCGGCACGCCCTGCTCCGAGACGAAAACGGTTTCGCGAATGCGCGTCGCCTCGGCGCGCGCCGAGGTCCAGGCCGATAGTTCGATTCTGATCATGGGGTGAAAGTATAATTTCACGTTTTCCCGCAAGATAGACATGCGAAGCCTCTGGAACGACGCCGAAGCGGCGAGCTATTCGGGGCCCCTCGGCCCGCGCGTATACACCTCCCGGCTGCTGGGCCGGGACAGGTCGCTCGTTCTGCACGGGGGCGGCAACACTTCGGTCAAGCTGCGCCAGAACAATCTCTTTGGCGGCGAGGAGGAAGTGCTCTACGTCAAGGGCAGCGGATGGGACCTGGAGACGATCGAGGCCGCCGGCTTCTCCCCCGTCGCGCTCGATTACGTCCGGCGCCTGGCGCAGTTGCCCGCGCTCCCCGACCCGCAGATGGTCAACGAGCTGAACAGCCACATGCTGCGCGCCGGCGCTCCATCGCCGTCGGTCGAGACGATCCTGCACGCGATCCTGCCGCATATCTACGTCGACCACACCCACGCCGATGCCGTGCTGTCGCTCAGCAACGCGCCGCATGGCGAACAGCGTGTGCGAGAAGTCTATGGCGACAAGGTCGTGGTGATTCCGTACGTCATGGCGGGATTCGATCTTGCCGCGTACTGCGCGCGCGAGATCGCCGCGCAGGCGGGCCCGCAAACCATCGGCATGGTGCTGCTGTCGCACGGGTTGTTCTCGTTCGGCGCGGAGGCACGCGAGTCCTACCAGCGCATGATCCAGCTGGTATCGATGGCCGAGGACTACTTGGCGGCCAACGGCGCCTGGCAGGTTGCGCTGCCGGCGCCGAAGCCTGCGAGCACGTCTCGCCAGTCGATCGCTCAGCTGCGACGCGCAATATCCGATCTTGCCGGCGTCCCGCTTGTTCTCAAAGTCAACGACTCGCCGAAGTTCCTCGCCTTCGCGCAGCACCCGGAGCTGGGCCGCATATCCCAACGCGGGCCCGCGACGCCGGACCACGTGATTCGCACCAAGCCGCTGCCGATGTTCGGCTTCGACGTGGCCGCGTACGCACGCAGCTACCGCGACTACTTCGAGCGCAATGCGGCGCACGCGAAAGAGAGCAAGACCATGCTCGACCCCGCACCGCGCATGATGCTGGACCCCGCGCTAGGGTTTGCCGCCGCCGGCCGCACGGCGCGAGACGCGGCGATCGTCGAGGAGCTCTACGATCACACGATCGACGTTATTCTGCGCGCCGAGGCCCTGGGTGGCTGGCAGGCGGTGGGCGAGCGCGACATCTTCGACATCGAGTACTGGGACCTGGAACAGGCCAAGCTGCGCAAGGCCGGCGCGGCGCCGCTCTTCGCCGGCGAGGTCGCGCTGGTGACCGGCGCAGCCTCGGGCATCGGCAAAGCCTGTGTCGAGGCCTTTCTCAGGCGCGGCGCGGCGGTCGTCGGGCTCGACCGCAACGCCGCGATCGAGACGATGTGGAAGCGCCCGGACTTCACCGGTATCGCCTGCGACCTGACCGACGCGGAGGCGGTCGATGCGGCACTGGGCATGGCGGCCAAGTGCTTCGGGGGGGTCGACATGCTGGTGCTGAATGCCGGGATCTTCCCTTCCTCGCAGCCGATCCAGGACATCGCGCCGCAGACTTGGCAAAGCACGATGGCGGTGAACGTCGAGGCCAATCTTCACCTCATGCAAGCCTGCCATGCGCTTATGAAGGTTTCGCCGCGGGGCGGCCGGATCGTCGTCATCGGCTCGAAGAACGTGCCCGCGCCCGGCCCCGGCGCGGCGGCCTATTCGGCGTCGAAGGCGGCGCTCAACCAGCTGGCGCGGGTGGCGGCGCTCGAGTGGGGCAAGGACGGCATCCGCGTAAACTCGCTGCACCCGAACGCCGTGTACGACACCGCGCTGTGGACCGACGAGGTGCTGGCCGCGCGGGCCAAGGCCTACAACCTCAGCGTGGAGCAGTACAAGCGCAACAACCTGCTGCGGACCGAGGTTGTGTCGAAGGACGTCGCCGAGCTTGCCGCGGAGCTGTGCGGACCACTGTTCGCGAAGACCACGGGTGCGCAAGTCCCGGTCGACGGCGGCAACGAGCGCGTGATCTGATGGCGGTCGACACGCTGCGCTGGACCGGCGAAGCACTGGAGTTGCTCGACCAGCGCGTGCTTCCGGAACGCATCGAGTACGTCGCTTGCCGCACCGCCGCCGACACCGCGCAGGCGATTCGCGGGATGGTAGTGCGAGGCGCTCCTGCGATCGGCTGCGCCGCCGCGTTCGGCATTGCGCTGGAGTCCAGGCGCGCGGCAAACCTCGAGGCCGCGTTCGAAGTGCTCGCCCATAGCCGTCCGACGGCGGTGAATCTGTTCTGGGCGCTCGATCGCATGCGCCGGGCCTTGCAGCAGCGCGGCGCGTCCTCGCTCGAAAGTGAAGCAATCGCGATCTACCAGGAAGATCTCGCGGTCAATCGTGCCATCGGGGCGCACGGCGCCGAACTCGTTCCCGACCGTGCGCGCATCATGACTCACTGCAACGCAGGGGCGCTTGCGACCGCGGGTCACGGCACCGCCCTCGGCGTGGTCCGCTCGGCGCGGGATCAGGGCAAGACGGTGTCGGTGGTGGCGAACGAGACCCGCCCCTTTCTGCAGGGCGCACGGCTCACCGCGTGGGAGATGGTGCAGGAACGGATTCCGGTCACACTGGTAACCGACAGCATGGCGGGCTTCCTCATGAGCCGCGGCGAGGTCGATCTGCTGATCGTCGGCGCCGATCGCATCGCCGCCAACGGCGACGTGGCGAACAAGATCGGCACTTACACGCTCGCGGTGCTGGCGCAGCGCCACGCACTGCCTTTCTACGTCGCGGCGCCGCTGTCGACCTTCGATCTCGGCATCGCGGATGGAGCCTCGATCCCGATCGAGGAGCGCCCTGCCGACGAGGTCACCGGTTACCGCGGATCGCGCTGGGCGCCCGATGGGGTGGCGGTGCGCAACCCGGCCTTCGATGTGACGCCGGCCGAGCTTGTGACCGCGATTATCACCGAGCGTGGCGTCGTCAGCAGACCAACGCAGATCGCCGTTGCCGCACTGTTTGGTAGGTAGAAGCACCACTTACGGGCACCTGAATGGTGCGTTCGAGCGATCGTGATTGCGACTTGCCTGTTGACACTTGTTCGTATTAAGGTTCTGCCTCTGGCAGGTCCACCTGCGCAGGACAGAAAGACAATCCCAAAGGAGGGGCTCATGAAGGTTCTATCGACTACTTTGCGCCTGAGCGGCGCCGCGGCCGTTGCGGCCGCGTTGGCGTTTTCCGGCCAAGCTGTTGCGCAAGATACGATCACGCTCGGCTCGGCGATCTCGATCACCGGCAAGTACTCGCAGGAAGGCAAGAACGCGAGCGACGGCTACAACTTCGCGGTCAAGCGCATCAACGAGATGGGCGGGGTGAAGATCGACGGCAAGACTTATAAGCTCGCGATCAAGTACTACGACGACGAGTCCACTCCGGCGCGCACCGCGCAGCTGATGGAGCGCCTGATCAACCAGGACGGCGTGAAGTACGTTCTCGGGCCATACGGCTCCGGCCCCACCAAGGCCGCCGCGCCGGTGACCGAGAAGTACAAGATTCCGATGGTCGAAGCCGAGGGCGCTTCGCGCTCGCTGTTCACCCAGGGCTATCGCTACCTGTTCGCGGCCCTGTCGACCTCGGAGCAGTATCTCGCGCCGGTGGTCGACCTCGCCGCCGAACTCGGGCAGAAGCACGGCAAGAGCCCGAGCAGCATGAAGATCGCGATGGCGTTCGAGAACGATCCTTTCTCGCTCGACGTGCGGCAGGGCGTGGTCGACGAGGCCAAGAAAAACGGCATGAAGATCGTCGTCGACGACAAGATGCCGCGTGACCTGAGCGACATTTCCGCCACGCTGACCAAGGTGAAGGCGCTGAGGCCGGACATCATCGTGTTCTCGGGCCACACCAAAGGCGCGACGACCGCCGCCCGGCAGATGCACGAGATGGGCATCAATGCGCCGATCGTCGCCATGACCCACTGCGAGTCGGCCAAGCTCACCAGCAAGTTCGGCGCCGCCTCCGAGGGCATTCTCTGCCCGACGCAATGGGCCGAGACGCTCACGTACAAGGACAAAGTGTTCGGCACCGCCATGGACTACAACAAGGCGTTCCTGGCCGCGCACTCCGAGTACAAGAACGTTCCCTACCAGGTCGCGCAAGCCTCGGCCGTTATCGAAATCTGGGCCGACGCGTTCCATCGCGCACAGAGCCTGGACACCGAAAAGCTGCGCGATGCGCTTGCCGCGACCGACATGCAGACTTTCTACGGCAATATCAAGTTCAGCAAGGCCGGCAACAACATCGCCAAGCCGATGGTGCTGCGCCAGATCCAGGGCGGTAAATACAAGGTGGTAGCGCCGACCAAGTACGCCTCCGACCCGGTGGTGTACCCGCGCAAAGCCCCGATGTAATAGCTGCAACTTCGTTGCTCAACGTAGCTTAGGCGCGCCGGTCCGAGAGGGCCGGCGCGATTGCGTCCATGTGGGACAGTCTGCAAATACTCGGCGTCGCCCCGGTGTTCAACATTCAGCTCTGGCTGAACGGGTTGACGGTGGGCGCGGTGTTCGCTCTCGTCGCCTATGGCCTCGCCCTGGTGTGGGGCGTGACCAGCGTGAAGAATCTCGCCCAGGGCGATTTCGTGATGATGGGCGGCTACCTCGGCTACGAGATCTCGCGCCACGGCGTCAATCCGATCGTGGCGATCGTGCCGGTCGCCCTGCTGATGTTCGGCTACGGCTGGCTTATCTACAGGCTGATTATCCGCCGGGTGATCCAGCTCGATTTGTTCACCTCGCTACTCGCGACGTTCGGCCTCGCGATCACCATGCAGCAGTCGCTCAACCTGGTGTTCGGCCCCGACGTACAGACGATCAAATCCGGCTTCGGGCGCTTCGAGATGTTCGGAGGAATGGTCGACGTGACCCAGATCCGCCTCATCGCGTTCGGCCTTTGCGTCGTGCTGGCGGTGGCGATGGTGCTGTTTCTCAAGAAGAGCCGCATGGGACAGGCGATTCGCGCCACGGCGCAGGACCCGCGCGCGGCGCGAGTGCTGGGGGTCAACACTGACCTGGTCTACGCCATGACCTTCTCGATCAACGCCGCGATCTGCGGCGTGGCGGGCGTGATCATCGCCATGATCTGGGTGATCCAGCCGTTCTACGGAATCGCCTATTCCGTGCGGGCGTTCGTCATCGTCACCGCGGCCGGGCTGGGCAATTTCCCCGGCGTGATCGTGACTGCGCTCGGCCTTGGAGTGATCGAGCAGTACAGCGGGTTCGTGCTCGGCGCCCAGTTCCAGCAGGCAACCGTCGTCAGCCTGCTCCTGATCATCCTCGTCTGGCGCACGATGCTGCTGCGGCGCCACCGGCTATCGCTCCAATGACCCGAAAATCGCTCGTGCTGCACCTTCTCCTGCTCGCCGCCGGAATCGCGGCACCGTTCCTGTTCCCGGCGCATACCATCCAATTCGCGGTGTTCTGGGTCTTCGTGCTGTTCGCCCTCACCTGGGACACCATGGGCGGGCAGATGGGCTACAACTCGCTCGGCAACATAGTCTTCTTCGGCTTCGGCATGTACATCTGCGCCATCGTGCAGATCGCCCTCGTTTACAACGTCGGCGAATACACGGCGGCCACCGGTGCGATCAAGGTCGATTTCACCAACCAGCAGTACTACACCGGTCTTGCGCTGGGCGTGCTCATGGCCGCGATCCTGCCGGTGATCCTGGCTGCGATCCTGAGCTGGATCCTGTTCGGCCTGCGCGGCCCCTACTTCGCCATCGGCACGCTCGGTGTGGCGATCGCGGCGGCCGAACTGACGAGCGCCTGGAGCTGGGTCGGCGGCGGCAGCGGAATTGCCATGCCGGTGTTTCCGGGCGGCCCTGGAATGCGTGAGCGGTTCTTCTACGCGGCCTGCATGATCGCGACGATCCTCTGCTACCTGTTCCTGCGATGGCTCTACAGCACCCGTTTCAGCCTGGCGATCAACGCCATCCGGGACGACGAAGACAAGGCCGAAGCGCTCGGACTGCACACCGCCCGCTACAAGGCAGCGGCCTGGTCGGTCTCGGCTTTCTTCCTCGGGATTGCCGGCGCGCTGTTCGGCAACATGACCGGCTTCATCGAACCGCTGGAGACCGCCTACCCAACCCTGACCTTCGGCATCTTTATGATCGCGATGGCGTTGCTCGGGGGCAAAGGTATGCTCTGGGGGCCGATCGTCGGCGCCACCTTGTTCTACACCTTGCGCGAGCTGACATGGACCTACCTGCTCGGCTGGCAATACATCGCGCTCGGCGTGCTGATCATCGTCAACGTGGTCTACTTCCAACAGGGGATCCTCGGATGGCTGCGGGACCGCAAGCCCGAGTGGTTTGGCGTGAGAGTCGAGACACAGCCAGCCAAGACCGCAGGCAAGCCATGAACGGAGCCATCATCGAGGTACGCGGCGTCACCAAGGCGTTTGGCGGCGTGGTCGCGAACCACAATGTCTCGCTCAAGGTCGAACCCGGTGGCATCACCGGGTTGATCGGCCCCAACGGTTCGGGCAAGACGACGCTGTTCAATTCGATCGTCGGCCAGCATCCGATCGACGACGGATCGATCCTTTTCGAGGGGCGCGAGATTTCCCGCCTGACGGTGCAGCAGATCGCGCGGCTGGGGATGCTGCGCACCTTTCAGCAGACCCGCATCTTCTCGAAGATGGACTGCATCCAGAACCTGCTGATTTCCCTCTCTCACCGGGAGCACGCGTGGAGCGGCATGTTCGGGCGCTACTCGCAGGAACTGATTGAAAAGGCCGAGCACCTGCTCGAGTTCGTGGGGCTCTATTCCAAGCGTATGCTGGTTGCAGGCTCGCTCTCCTTCGGACAGCAGAAGCTGCTCGAGTTCGCGATGGCGCTCATGAACGAGCCGAAGGTGCTGCTTCTCGACGAGCCGACCGCGGGCATCAATCCGACCCTGATCAACGGCCTGATCGACCGCCTGAAGCGAGCCAACCAGGAATTCGGCATCACGCTGTTCGTGATCGAACACAACATGCGGGTGATCATGAACCTGGCGAGCCACATCTATTGCATGTCGCACGGCGAGCTGCTCGCCAGCGGCTCCCCCGCCCAGATCCGCGACGACCAGCGCGTGATCGACGCCTACCTGGGAGCGCACTGACAATGGCCAACGAGGACACCCGCGCCAGTGGCTACCACGAAGGCTCGGTCGACGTCGTCCTGTCGGTCGACGACGTCGCCCGACAGGCCGAGGAGCTGCGATCCGAGATCCCAGAGTCGAAGCTGACGGCACTCGCGGGCAACGAGCCGTTCCTTTCCATCCGGAATCTGCGCGCCGGCTACGGCAACATGGAGATCCTGCACGACTTCACGCTGCATGTCGGGCGCGCGCAGTCGCTATGTCTCATCGGACCGAACGGCGCCGGCAAGTCGACGATATTGCATTCGGTCTATGGTTTTACGCGGATCTACGGCGGCGAGATCACCGTCGGACGCGGCAGCGACAAGCGCGACGTCACCCACCTCACCTCGGATCGAAAGCTCAAGGAAGCGCGCGTCGCCTACATCCTGCAGGACAAGTCCGTCTTTCCGAACATGACGGTCGAAGAGAATCTGCTGATGGGAGGCTACCTGCTGCACTCCCATGCCAAGGCCAAGGCCGCCGCCGAGCGCGTGTTCGACAAGTACGAGCGCCTCGCCGCGCGCCGCAACCATGCCGCCAAAGTTCTCTCCGGCGGCGAGAGGCGCCTGCTGGAGATCTCCCGCGCGCTGGTAATGGAACCCGACGTGCTTCTGGTCGACGAGCCCTCGATCGGCTTGGAGCCGCGCTTCATCGACATGGTGTTCGAGATCCTGCACGACCTGCAGCGCCGCGAAGGCAAGACCATCCTCATGGTCGAACAGAACGCGAAGAAAGGCCTCGAGTTTGCCGACCTGGGCTATGTGCTCGTCTCCGGCCAGCTGGCGCTGGCCGGAAAGGGCGACGAGCTGCTGCAGAACCCCGAGGTCGGGCGGCTGTTCCTGGGCGGCTGATTGCTGTAGCGATCTCAGCCGCGGATTTCGACCGGAGTGCCTGCCGGCACGAGGTCGAACAGCTCGACGATGTCCCGGTTGCGCATGCGAATGCAGCCGATCGAACCTGGTTTGCCCATCTCGGCCGTGACCGGCGAGCCATGGATGTATATGTAGCGGCGCATGGTGTCGACGTCCCCGAGGCGGTTAAAGCCCGGTTCGCAGCCCGACAGCCAGAGGATCCGGGTCAGCATCCAGTCTCGCCCCGGATAGCGCGCGTGCAGCTCGTGGCTCCACTGCTCGCCCGTCGGCCGGCGGCGTACGAAGACGGTGTTCTCGGGCTGACCCGCGCCGATCTTGGCGCGCACGAGGTGGCGCCCGCGGGGCGTGCAGAGGCTGCCGTTCTTCTCCCCCGGCCCGTTCTTCGCGGTCGAGACGAGGTAGCGCCTGACCTCCTTGCCGCCATCGAACAGGGTCAGCGTCTGCGCCGGAACGTCGATCTCGATTTTCATCTTCTGGCCGCGAAGAAGCGCCGCAGGAGCCCGCCGCATTCTTCAGCGAGCAGCCCGCCCTCGACCGTGGCGTGGTGGTTGAGCTCTCCCTCGGCGAACAGGTCGACGACGCTGCCCGCGGCGCCGGTCTTGGGGTCCTTGGCGCCGAACACGACTCGCCGCACGCGCGCATGGAAGATTGCCCCGACGCACATCGGGCAGGGCTCGAGCGTCACGTAGAGCGTCGAATCGAGCAGGCGGTAGTTGCGCAGGGCGGCGGAGGCGGTGCGCATGGCCTGGATCTCGGCGTGCGCGCTCGGATCGGCGGCGGCGATAGGCCGGTTCCAGCCCTCACCGACGATCGTTCCGCCGACGACCACCACCGCGCCGACCGGCACCTCGCCCTCCTCCGCAGCCCGCTGCGCCAGCTCGATGGCGCGGTGCATGAATGCCTCGTCGTTGCCCACTATCAATCGTTCTTTCTCATCCCGGACGCAAGAATATCCCGAATATCAAGGCTTGGCTCCGGGCGCCATCCCTGACGCCCGTGCTGGGTCACGCCGCCTGTGCCAGCCGGCCGTAGCCGACCTGCGCATCGAGGTACGCGCCGATTCGCGCGTTCACCCCGGCAGCGTGCGTAATCGGGCCCATGTGCCCTGCGCCGCTCACCTCCTCCCGGGTCACAACCGGAAGCGTCGCGGCGAGCAGCTCGGCGATGCGGCGCGCGGGCCGACGCGTGCGCTCTCCCTGCAGCAGTAGCACGGGCACGCGGATCGAGCGAAACTCGTCGAGCCATATCTGGTTGCAGTTCACGGCGTCGAACTCGGCGTCCACCTTGCGCATGCGAGCGGTGATCGCCTCCTGACGCCGCGCGTCGAGCGCTCCCCAGGCGCCGGGCCCGGACCAGTATTCGACGAACAGTCTGGCGGCGAACGCCTTGCGACCAGAGTCCAAAGAGCGGCGAATGGCAATGCGCACCGCATTGACTTCGGCCATGGCCGGCGGCGGTCCGGGGCGGTCGGAGGCCTCGTCGTTCAACAGGGAAAACAACACGGGCTCGTAGAGCGCCAGGCTGCGCACTCTCCCGGGATTGCGCAAGGCAAGGCGCAACGCGACGGCAGCGCCGAAAGAGTGACCGACGAGGTGGACGCCTCGTGGCTCGGCCGCGATGAGCGGTTCGAGCCGCTGCGCCTCGTCGTCGAGGGAAAGCGGGCGCTGGTATTGCCAGTCCGGGGCGTCGCCGTAGCCAATAAGCGCAGGCGCCACAAACCGGTACGCGGAGCCCAGCTTTTGGGCGAGCACGCTCCATTGGCGGGGCGAGCTCGCGCTGGAATGCAAGCTAATGACTTTCGGGGCGTCGTACATGTGCGTCTCCTTGGCTGCGAAACGGATACCAGGGTACGGGTACTCCGCTGCGGCAGGATTTCCGCACTGAAACAGTTTGTATCCCGCGTGTAACCGCAGGCAAGCGGCTGGGCCGTGCGCCACGCAAGCTCAAGCGCGCGGCGCCAAGGGCTTGACGGCGGGGGTGAAAGAAAATAAACGTGCGTGATGGAGAACCCCAACCCCGAACGGCTCGACGCCATCGCTTCCGCTTCGCTTGCCGCGGCGGGAATCTGCGCGCTGCTCATCGTAGTCGACGTCGCGACGGGACGGCGGCAGAGGATGTGGATCATGAACCTGGTCTGGCCGCTCACCGCTCTCTACGCGGGACCACTCGCGCTATGGGCTTACTGGCGCGTTGGCCGCAAGCCGGTGGAAAAGCCATTCTGGCAGCAGGCCGCGCTCGGCGCGACGCACTGCGGCAGCGGATGCACGTTGGGCGACATCGTGGCCGAATGGTTCACGTTCTTCGTTCCGGTAACCCTGTTCGGAATGAGCATCTTCGCGGCCTGGGCGATCGACTACGTTTTGGCTTTCGCGTTCGGTATTGCATTCCAGTATTTCACCATCGCCCCGATGCGCGGCCTGTCACCCGCCGAAGGTCTGCGCGCCGCCATCAAGGCCGACACCCTCTCGCTTACCGCTTGGCAGGTCGGAATGTACGGCTGGATGGCGATCGCGGTCTTCGGCATCTTCGGTCAAGAGCTGGACAAGACCGGCCCGGTCTTTTGGTTCATGATGCAGATCGCCATGCTGGCCGGCTTCGCGACCTCGTACCCGGTAACCTGGTGGCTGCTCAAGCGAGGCGTCAAGGAACCCATGTAGGGCCGAAAGATGTTCGACATGCTTGCAAGCAACGGAGATCCGCAGAAACAGCCGCCGCCGGTCAGGCAGCCGCCGCCTGGGCGCGAGCCGCGCCCGCCGGACATCCGCGATCCGGAGCCGGAAGAACTGCCGGTGTCGGATCCGCCTGCGCCCGGGCGGCCCACGCGCCCTATCAAGGAACCGCCCCGCAAGCCGCCGCGGAAGCCTACTCCCACTCGATCGTAGCGGGAGGCTTGGATGAGATGTCGTAGGTCACGCGATTGATGCCGCGGACCTGGTTGATGATCCGGCTCGAGACGCGGGCAAGCAGCTCGTACGGCAGCGTGGCCCAGTCCGCGGTCATGAAGTCGGTGGTCTGCACCGCACGCAGCGCAACGACGTAGTCATAGGTCCGGCCGTCGCCCATCACGCCGACCGACTTGACCGGCAGGAAGACCACGAATGCCTGCGCCGTCTTGTCGTACCAGGCGGCCTGCCTCAGCTCCTCGATGAAGATGGCGTCCGCCTGCTGCAGCAGCTCCACGTACTCGCGCCGGATCTCGCCCAGAATCCGCACTCCCAGCCCCGGCCCGGGAAACGGATGGCGAAACACCATCTCGCGCGGCAGGCCCAGCGCCAAGCCGAGCTCACGGACCTCGTCCTTGAACAGCTCGCGCAGCGGCTCGAGAAGCTTGAGGTGCAGCGTCTCCGGCAGTCCGCCGACATTGTGATGCGACTTGATGCTGGTCGCCTTCTTGGTCTTTGCGCCAGCCGATTCGATCACGTCCGGGTAGATCGTTCCCTGGGCGAGCCACTTGGCGTTGCGGATCTTGGCCGCCTCGCGCTGGAATACGTCGATGAAGTGCTTGCCGATGACCTTGCGCTTCCGTTCCGGGTCCGCAACGCCCGCCAGCGCGGCGAAGAACTCCTGCGCGGCGTCGATGTGGATTACCTTGAGGTGCATGTGCCGGCCAAAGGTCTCCATCACCTGTGCGGCCTCGTTCAGGCGCAGCAGGCCGTGGTCGACGAAGACGCAGGTCAGCTGCTCGCCGATTGCCTTGTGGATGAGCGCCGCGGCCACGGACGAATCGACACCTCCGGACAGCCCGAGAATCACTTCTTCCTCGCCGACCTGGGCCCGGATCGCGGCTACCGCCTCGCTCACGTAGTCCGGCATGTTCCAGTCGCCGGCACAGCCGCAGATGTCGAGCACGAAGCGCTCGAGCATGCGCGTGCCCTGCGGCGTGTGGGTCACCTCGGGGTGGAACTGCACGCCGTAGAAACGCCGCGTCTCGTCGGCCATGCCGGCAATCGGGCAGGCCTCGGTCGAGGCCATCAGCCTGAAGCCCTGCGGCAGCTCGACAACCTTGTCGCCGTGGCTCATCCAGACCTTGAGCAGCCCGTGTCCTTCGGCGTTGCGCAGGTCCTCGATCCCCTCCAGCAGGCGCGTATGGCCGCGCGCGCGCACCTCGGCGTAGCCGAACTCGCGCACTTTGCCGGCCTCGACCTTGCCGCCCAGCTGCTGTGCCATGGTCTGCATGCCGTAGCAGATCCCGAGCACCGGCACGCCCAGCCCGAACACCGCCTGCGGCGCCTGGCCGGTGAACTCCTCGTAGGCGGCCATGTAGCTTCCCGAGAGAATGATTCCCTTGGCGCCGAATTCGCGCACGAAGGCGTCCGAGACGTCACACGGATGGATTTCGCAGTAGACCTTGGCTTCGCGTACCCGGCGAGCGATCAACTGCGTGTACTGGGCGCCGAAATCGAGAATCAGGACCTTGTCGTGCATCCCGTTCTCATTCGACGCGGTAGTTCGGGGCTTCCTTGACGATCTGCACGTCGTGCACGTGCGATTCGCGCACACCGGCCGAGGTGATCTCGACGAAATGGGCCTTGGTTCGCAGCTCGTCCACCGTTCCGCAGCCGGTATAGCCCATGCTCGCCCGCACCCCCCCGAGCAGCTGTTGCACGACCCAGATTGCCGTGCCCTTGTAGGGCACCCGGCCCTCGACGCCCTCGGGCACCAGCTTGTCGACGTTCATCTCGGAATCCTGGAAGTAGCGGTCGGCCGCGCCCTTCTGCATCGCACCCAGCGAGCCCATGCCCCGGTAGGACTTGTAGGAGCGGCCCTGGTAAAGCTCGATCTCCCCCGGTGCCTCCTCGGTGCCGGCGAACAACGAGCCCAGCATCACGGTATGCGCTCCGGCGGCGAGCGCCTTGGCGACGTCCCCGGAGTAACGCACCCCGCCGTCGGCAATCAACGGCACGTCGCTGTTCGTGAGCGCCTCCGCCACGTTCTGGATGGCCGTGATCTGCGGCACCCCGACCCCCGCCACGATGCGGGTGGTGCAGATCGAGCCCGGGCCGATTCCGACCTTGACCCCGTCTGCGCCGTGGTCAACCAGCGCCCTCGCGCCGTCTCCGGTGCCGATGTTTCCGCCGACGACCTGGACGGCGGGGAAGTTCTTCTTGATCCACTGCACGCGGTCCAGCACGGCTTGTGCGTGGCCGTGCGCGGTGTCGACGACCAGGACGTCGGCGCCCGCTTCGGCCAGCATCTCCACGCGCTCTTCGGTGCCCTCGCCCACGCCAACCGCCGCGCCGACGCGCAGCTTGCCCATCGGATCCTTGCAGGCGTTCGGGTTCTCGCTCTCCTTCAGGATATCCTTGACGGTCACCAGGCCTTTGAGCCGGAAATCCTCGTCCACCACCAGAACGCGCTCCAGCCTGTGCTTGTGCATGAGCTGCATCGCCTCATCGCGGCTCGCGCCGTCCCGCACGGTGATGAGCTTGCGCTGCGGGGTCATGATCGACTTGATCTGCTGGTCCAGCTTCGCCTCGAACCTCAGGTCGCGATTGGTCACGATGCCCACCACCTTGTCGCCCTTGAGGACCGGGAAGCCCGAGATCTTGTGCTGCTGCTGAAGCGCGATCACGTCGCGCACCGTCATCTCGGGCGTTACCGTCATCGGATCCCGCAGCACGCCCGATTCGAAGCGCTTGACCTTGGCGACCTCGGCCGCCTGGGCCCTGGGCGGCAGGTTCTTGTGCACGATGCCGATTCCGCCTTCCTGCGCGATCGCGATCGCCAACCGAGCTTCCGTCACGGTGTCCATGGCTGCCGACACGAGAGGAATGTTCAGCTCGAGCGTCCGGGTGAGGCGGGTCTTGAGGGAAACATCTCGCGGCAGGACGCGCGAGTGGGCGGGAAGGAGGAGAACGTCGTCGAAGGTCAGCGCCTTCTGGATGACGCGCATTTAGGCTTCCTTTCTCGCAAAAAAGCATTATACGCGAGCCCTGCCGTGAGCGGCCTCGCGGGTGCGGCGGAACTAGTTCACGACTGTGCAGCGGCGTTTGACGAGTGCGGCGAAAGTCGATACCGTCGTCGTGTCCTGCGGGGCGCAACCTGGTGCATTATGCCCACGGGCCGGGGCACGAGGAGAGAGCATGAAGCGATGGATATGGATCGCGCTTGTGGCAGTTGCAGCCGGCACGGCGCACGCTCAAGCCTACAAGTGGGTGGACAAGAACGGGCATGTCGGGTATGGCGACACTCCACCGCCCGGAGCCAAGGCGACGCCGTTGCGTGGAATCGCCCCGCCCCCCTCGGCGCCACCTGCTGCCACGCCCAGCACGGACGCCAAGCAAGGTGAGCAAGCGAAGAAAGGACCGCTAACGCCCGCCGAGAAGGAGCTCGAATTCCGTCGCCGCATGAAGGAAGCCCAGGACGCCGCGGCCAAGGCAGACAGGGAGCGCAAGGCGGCCGAGGAGAAGCAAGTCAACTGTGAAAACGCACGGCAGACGCTGCGGACCCTCCAGAGCGGGCAGCGGATCGCGCGCGTCGACAGCAAAGGCGAGCGTTACTTCATCAGCGATGCTCAGCGGGTGCAGGACACCTCGCGGGCCCGCGATGCCGTCAGCCAGTGGTGCAAGTAGCGGAACGGGCTAGCGCCGGCCTTTTGCGGCGCGCTGGCGGCGGGACCTCTTCGGGTCGGCGATGAGCGCCCTGTAAATCTCAACCCGGTCGCCTTGCTGCAGCGGATGGTCCAGCCGCACCCGGCGGCCGAAGATTCCGACCGCTTGGCGCGCGAGATCAATCTCGGGATGTCGCTCGCAGACTCCTGCGGCCGCCAGCGCATCGGCGACTGTGGCGCCCGGCGCCAGACTGACTTCCAGCACGTGTTGCGCATCCGGCAGCGCGTAGACGACCTCAATTCGGAGCTTTTCCATACAGCTGATCCGCCCTGCGGCTGAACGCGGTTACCATCGTATCGGCGATATTGTCGAACAGCGGCTCAAGCGCCCTGCCGATCACCCGGCTCGAGAACTCGTACTCCATGGAAAATTCGATCCGCGCTGCGCCTTTGCCCAGGGGGATGAAACGCCAAGCGGCTGCGAACTTCCGGAATGGCCCTTTTAGCAGCCGAAGATCGATCCCCTCTCCGGGGCGGTTGGCGTTTTCGGTCGTGAACGACTGCCGGATCCCGCGCACGCCGACTGTGAGAGTCGCCACGGTCCGCGTGGGACCGTGCTCGAGCACTTTCGCGGCGCGGCACCAGGGCAGAAACTCGGGGTAGGATTCGATGTCCTCGACAATGGAATAGACCGCAGCGGCGGCATGCTCGACGATGGCGGAGCGGGCAACCCGCTTCAAGGCGCCGCCCTTCCCGCTGCTACAATCACGGCCCGTCCGGCTCCCCGCTCATGTCCATTGCCCAGAACCGCAAGGCCTTCCACGACTATTTCGTCGAAGAGCGCTATGAATCCGGCCTCGTCCTCGAAGGCTGGGAGGTCAAGGCGATCCGCGCGGGCCGGGTTCAGCTCGGCGATGGGTACGTGGTGATACGCAAGGGCGCGCTGTGGCTTGTAGGCGCGCACATCAGCCCGCTGCCCACGGTTTCGACACACTTCGTCCCCGATCCGACGCGCAGCCGCAAGCTGCTCATGCACGCCGAGGAAATCCAGCGCCTGATCGGCAAGGTCGAGCAACGCGGCTATACCTTGATTCCGCTCGATATGCATTACAAAAAAGGCCGGATCAAGCTCGAAATCGGATTGGCGCGCGGCAAGCTCAAGCACGACAAGCGCGCAGCGGAGCGGGATCGCGAATGGGAGCGCGACAAGCAGCGGCTGCTGCGCAGCCGTTCTTGAGACGAATCCCGCTTCAAGCGACTTTCGGCCGCGCCTCCTGCGGCGCGCTCGGCGAACCGTGTTGCGCCGCGAGGGAAAGCCAAGTCGACACCACCGTATCGGGATTGAGGGAAAGGCTCTCGACCCCCTCCTCCATCAGCCAGCGCGCCAGATCCGGGTGGTCCGACGGGCCCTGACCGCAGATTCCGACGTACTTGCCCTGCTTGCGGCAGGCACGTATGGCCATCGACAACATTGCCTTCACCGCGGGATCGCGTTCATCAAAGATCTCGGCCACCAGTCCGGAGTCGCGGTCAAGGCCGAGCGTGAGCTGCGTCATGTCGTTGGAGCCGATCGAGAAGCCGTCGAAAAACTCCAGGAACTGCTCGGCGAGAACCGAGTTTGACGGCAGCTCGCACATCATGACGATCCGCAGACCGTTCACGCCGCGTTTCAGCCCGTTTGCCG
>Ga0315556_1000043_pt1 | contig 56710 bp, 94 predicted proteins | sample SalMarSW160310MG_FD_202112 | JGI IMG/M metagenome (GOLD analysis project Ga0315556, IMG submission 202112) | Salt marsh sediment microbial communities from the Plum Island Ecosystem LTER, Massachusetts, United States - Salt Marsh Sediment SW1603-10 ...
ATGATAGACATGAAACAAATAATAATGAATTGCACAATATGCGGAAAGGAAACTATCCTTACGAAACACAAAAGGTTAAGTTTTTTAAAAACGGGAAGAGGTTATTGCTCAAAAAAATGTTCAAACGCTTACAGAGCGAAAATTTCTTCAATAACCATGTCAAGAACAAACAAGAAATATGCCAAGGCATTTTCTTTAAGAATGAAAAAAAACAATCCCATGAACAATCCTGTTATAAGAGAAAAAGTAAGCTCAAAATTAAAAGCTATCGGGCATCGTCCTCATATAAGAGGTGGAAACGGGAAAGGACCTACGATTCATCAATTAGCTTTGGCAAACGCAATAGGCTGGGATATGGAGGTATCCATAAAAACAGGAATGAAAAAGGGGAGCGGGATGCCCTATGTTTACAAAATAGATATTGCAAACGAAATATTAAAAATAGGGGTAGAAGTAGACGGGAATTCTCATGGAACGTTAATAAATCAAGAACGAGACAAAAGGAAAACAGAATTCTTGACTGGATTAGGGTGGAAAATATTGAGATTCAAAAACATAGAGATAGAAAGAAATCTGGAAGAGTGTGTGAATATGATTATGTCTATGATTTAGAAATTGAAGATAATCATAATTATTTTGCAAATAATATACTTGTGCATAACTGCCACCATATAGGAGCGTCAACCTGGCAAAAAATAAGAAGTCATTTCCATAAAGCTAATCTTTATGGAACAACTGCAACCCCTGTAAGGCTGGACGGATATGGTATGGGTAATGATTTTGAAACTATGGTTGTCGGAAAATCGTATGATTATCTTGTTGATAAAGGTTTTTTGTCATATCCGATTTATTATGTCCCAGAGAACCTACAATTAGATTATGACTTAGCTCATATAAAAAAGAACGGCTATGATTATAATAAAAAACAATCCGAATTAATCCTTGATAAACGAGTAATCACCGGAAATGCTATTGATGAATATGCAAAGTTATGTGACAAAGAACCTGCCTTGGTGTTTTGTGTATCAATCAAACATGCGGAGCACGTAGCGGAGGAATTCAAAAATGCTGGATATCTAACGGATGTTATACACTCAAAAATAAAACCTGATAAGGTTGCCGAGACCATCGAAAAATTAAGACGCGGGGAATTACATGTTGTAACCTCTTGTGATAAGGTCGGGGAAGGGACGGATATCCCGAAATTAAGAGCGGTGATATTATTACGTTATACGGCATCAATAACGGTCAATCATCAGCAAAACGGAAGGGCATCCAGGCCGTATGAGGGGAAAGAAAATTCTATACATATTGATCTTGTCGGGAACTGTAAGACCCATGGGCTGATTAACTTTCCGATAAAATGGGAATTAACCAAGGGGAAATTTGAACCGCCCGTACAAGGTGTTATAGAATGTGAATTCTGTATGAAATATTATTCCATTAATTTGCGAGCCTGTCCCCACTGTGGAAAGATGAGGATAATAAAAAAGAAGAAAAGGAAAGATCCGGTCGTAGTTCCCGGGGAATTGAAACGAATTGATTATGTGAAATTGAATGAGGAAGTGCAAAGAGCCGAATCCTTAGCTGATTTTCATAAAATAGCTAAGGAAGTTGGATACAAGCCGGGATGGGCTTATCATCGATGGAAACATAAACAGCGGGTAAAAGAGAAAGTTTAAATTTATTTTAAGAAAAAGCTTGACTTGTTTTACCCGAAAGGGTATATTGAGTATAAGAATATTTTATTTAAAGGAATAAACCATGGGACGAAAAGAACGAAAAATAATAAATGCCGAACTACTCGAAGGATGTAAAAAAGGTTATCGATGGCGAGCTAATTCCGGGATGGCATGGCAGGGTAAAAAAATAAAACCCCCTGAACATATTTTAAAAATACTTTCTTCATGGATGAAAGCCAACGGAATTAAACATAAACAAATAATAATACTTGCGGACCCTCGCCCATTTCACGGAATGCCTTCCGGTTTTTTTGATGTATTCGGGTGGGAAAATATGACTGTTTGCGAAATAATAAAAAAACGAGACGATCATTCTCCATGTATGATAGATGAAACATCGAAAAAATCAGATTGTGAAGGTTGTGATTTAAATAATTCCGTTGCTGTCTTCGTGGGTGTAGAATGTAAAACCACAAACGATAATTTAAAACCGGATCAAATAAAATACAGGGATGCATTGAAAAAATCCGGGGGTATATATCATGTAAGGAGGGAAGATGGCTATGTGGAAAAATAAGACGAGAAGTAAGAATAAACAAATAAGATTAAGAAAACATAAAGACTTCCAAGAAAAACTCGAATGGTTAACCGAGTATTTCAATCAGCAATATCCCGGATGGCAAAGAACAAAAAACGCCGACCACATTAAAATGAGGATAAATCGAACGGCCAAAAAATGGACTACCGGGATATACAACAGGAAGATAAAAGCTGTATATAAAAAAGATTTCCCCAAGGATCAATGGCCGTTCAAAAAAGTTGACCAGGTTATTATAGTACAGACGAAAAAGAAAAATGCCATTGTTAAGATGGTAACCGTTATGATAGGATTAGAGGAGTATGCTTTGTCAGGGCTTGCGGCTGATTTTTTTAATATTACATTACTGAGTGCAGCAAATTGGCAGGTTCCAGGGATATCAACCGGACCATTTTGGAAGATCGGGGTGGAGTTGTGAGTGAATGGATAAGCATAAAAGATAAACTACCAGATAATAATGATCCTATTTTAATTCATCATTTGGGGATAAGAGGTCATAATTTTATTTCTATGGGATGGTATAATTTAGAGTATAAAATATTTATTCTTAATATTGGAAGTGAATGTTCTTCTGTTACTCACTGGATGCCGCCACCCGATAAACCAGAGGAGTTTAAAAATGAAATATAAAATAGCATTGATTATTGTTTTAACGATTATTTATATAGGTTTATTTTGGGGAATTCCTACAATTATATTGTCTGTTGCGAATAACATTAAAAATTATTTTTTTATAGTTATGTGGCTTCATATTATAGTAGGTGTTTGCCTTGGAATATGTATATTAATTGCATATTTATTATGTAAGGCGGGATATTAAATGAACATAAAAAAAATACTTAAAAACATACATTATTTTATCTTGATCCTCATCCCTGCTGGCTGGATATTAAACTGGTATTATTACTATTCCCGGTTTCAATCGGAGGGGTTTGCCCCGGAGTTACAAATAATGATCCCTGTAATATTGGTTATATTCGCATCGGTTTGTTTTACAACTGGCAATTATCTACATAAAAAGAAAAATAAAATGTCAATTCTGTTTTTTATAATTTATGGCATCTTAGCTTTTTATTCAATTAACTGCACAACTGCAGGACAATATTGGAGCCAGGTTGTAAAAAATCAGGAAACCGAAATAAATGAAAATGTAAAAGATAATTCCTTATATCTTGTTGAGCGATATAAAACAAAGATAGCCGAAAAGGAAGAGGAATATAAAAAGCTTAATGAAATCAAGGATAATTCCATTAATGATTTATCTGATTTATACGGATTTAAAAACACAACAAAAACCGTTGAAGAAATGAAAGATAAAATCGAAGCTGATATAAAAGAACTCGAAACTGAACTTGAAAAAATACTTAATCAAAATATGATATCCGTAAAAGAATCCGAAAAAAAGGAAAAGTCAAAAACACTATATCAATTCTATGCAGGAAAAGACGGAAACCCAGATATTATCCAATTTATGTTCCAAGTTATGTTGTCGATAATAATTGAGTTAATTGCTCAAATGTCAATATATATTTTTATGATTATTGAAGATTATAAAAAACGAAAGACACCGGAAATGGAAGTAATCGCCTGTGAATCCGAGAGCGGTGATATTGTAGAGGTAGAGATTGAGCCCAAATCCGAGACAGAGATTGAACCGGTTGATAATCCCGGTATTTCTGAAAACAAAATAACCCCCGATGAATTGAAATATTTTTCAATTTTAGCATGGGAGGGAATACACCGGGGATGGTATAAGCATTTGTGTGAGAAAGATATGATTATAGGAAACATGCCCAAATTTAAACAAAATAATTTTACCGAAGAAAAATATAATAAGATAATTAATTTAGCTCTTCAAAATAAACTTATTAAAGAAGTAGGTAATAATTATGAACAATATAATGAATTTACAACCAATGAATACTTTTTCAATAAAATGAAGAGCTTACTAAATTTGACTTAATAATATAATTTGATTATATTATTATAAATATTATTTTAACTTAAAGGAGAATAGATTATGGAAGAAAACAAACCAAGGGTAAGACTTAATGTAAAAACAAACACGAAGGGAGAGTGTCAGCTTGATGTTACTGTTGAAACATTCGGACTAGAAGAAACTCCTGGAGTAAGAGCATTTAGGATCGTAGATCAAATTGAAGCGTTCAAGAGAGAATTAAAATTGGCAGGCTGTAAAATTGCCGGGGAGGATGGGAAATGATAACAAACAGCATATCAAAAGAAGAGGCAATAAAAAAATATGGTAACTGTGGACCCGGGGCAAAGCATATTTTTATAAATTTTGAGGATCTCAAAAAAAAGAAAGGTATCTATGATATTGAGATCAATGAATTAATATTCGATGCCTCATCTGATAAGACACTTTCCGCCGATTTTACTTTTCTAAAAACAAGCAAGAATTTTTATCCTAAACCTCATTTTTTCAGAACCATCGCTGAATTAACAGGTATTCGCGGTGTTGGTTCTGTGAGAATAGAAAAGGAAAAAGATGTGGTAAATATAAATCATTTACTCGCGAATCCAATTGAAGCACCACCCATTGAAAGGAAAATGCATATCGCAACCATAGCATATTCCAAAGCAGAAATTCAATGTAATGATGGAACTTGGCGGACTTCGCCTGAATGTACCGGTGAATATAACTTCTGGCAAAAAGCAATAAAAACCTGGGATAACGATGAAAAATATAATAATAAAGAATATACTAAGTCGATAGACAGAAGAACTTATTATAACATGTTAGTTGAACATTCTACATCTATAGCGCAAACAAAAAGTTTTAATGCGTGCGTATGTTTCCTTGTAGGAATACCAAAGGGTTTTACTATCGAAGATTTAAAAAAATCAAAAGGTATTTTTGTTTTTCAAAAAATTATAGAATCTCCTGTATATCAGGCGAAGATAATGGACGCAAGAATTCAAGGAATTAGAAACGGAAATACTAATCCATTAAAACAGATATCCGGTGAAATCTTCGGAGAGGAGAATATAAACTCGGATATAGTGAATGATATCGATGATACCGAAACACCCGAAGACGATAATATGAGAAATGCAAACGAAATGCCTCCACCCCCACCGGAAAATAAAAAGCCGAACCCGTTCGCTGATTTTTCAAAAACTGTAAATAATCCGCAGGATACAAGAGAAGAGCATATTAAAATTCTCCGGGGATATTTAAGAAACGATATACTTAAAAAAACGGAAGGGGCTATATCCAGTATAGCGCAAGTGTTGAATAACCTTGATAGTCATACAGATCAAGATTTAAAAAATCTTATTGATACCTGTTCTGAGGTTATTCAAAAAGCAAAAGGGGAGGAATTGTTTTGATGAAAAATAAATCATGTTTTAATTGCAAAAATCAAAATATATGCAAACATAGAGATAGAATTTTTGATAAATTTGAATTTATATCATGGATCGAAGATACATCAGGGTTTGTTTCGTTAATTGCAAAGGCCATAGGAGAAAGATGTAAATATTATATTCCTTATTCAGAACAAGAATTAAAAGAAAGGGGAATAACAGAATGAAAAAAGATATTGACGAAGAAATAGGAATTATCTATCTAAATTTTAAAAATGGTTTAATAAGCAAAGAAAATGCTTCAATTGAAATATCAAAATTATTAGGGAAAGATATTGATATTGTTGAATATTTTAATAAAGGGGTAACGGAATGAAAATACTTGAACTTTCCGACCTTCACCTTGACCCGAAATGGATTGAAGCACAAAAACCATGCTTGAATAAGATAATAGAAACCGGAAAGAAAGAAAAACCGGATTTTATTTGTATTGCTGGCGATTTTTCTAATAGACCTTTCTATAATTCAGACAAAGATTCTATATCCTTTGTTAGACGATTCGTAAAAGACCTGCTTAAAATTGCCCCTGTCGTTATGATAACCGGGACACCTGCCCACGATGCCCCTGGAAGCTATGGGATATTTGAGGACTTAGGATGTCATGTAATAAAACCAAACAAGCCGGAAATTATAAACGATGTTTTATTCATAGGACTTCCTGAAATCGATAAAATAAGTCTTATGACAAGAAGTAAATTATCTATGGAAGAAGCCAATGCATCTATTATGAAATCCTTAAATAATTTTATGGATAGATACTGGAAACCGGTCCGGGAAGCAAATAAGGACAAGCCCTGTATATTTATGGGCCATGGCGTTTTTGTTGACGATCTTGAAAAATCAAAAAGTAACCCCATAATAAAAAACTCCGACTTTGTGATAGATAATCGAATATTGAAAACTATAAATGCGGACCGGTATATATTCGGTCATTTCCATACGCCGGAAGAATCGAAGATTTTAAACGGAGGATATGTTGGTTATGCCGGATTTGACAAAACGCCGTGGAATAATACAGGGTTTCAACCAGGGTTTAATCTGACAAAATTGATGAAAAGGGGAGGCATAGCACAAGGGGAAACATTACCTATCACCGATTATGTGCCAATAGTTACCCGCATTCCCTACCCCGTTACACGTCGCGAAAAACGAAACATCAAATATAACCCTAATATGAAATTAAACACCCTTGCTCAATGGCATCACTGTGACGTAAGATTAAACATGGAAATATCTAAATCGGATTTAAGGAAAATCGATATTGAAGAAATGCAACAAAAGTACGTTGATGATTTCAGTCTTAATTCTTGCCTTATAGTACCTCAACTTATCCGCGAAGAATCCGACAGGATAACAGTTGAGCAGGCAGAGGAATTGAATACCGATTGGAAAAAGTATTGCTTCTTCAAGAAATGGGAAAAGCCTGAAGACCCGGGCCATAAATCCGTTTACCTAAAATTTACCGAAATGATTGACAACGTTTTATCCCGTTCGATTTCAAAAGAAAAAAAAGATGTTTATCTGTTAGATGCAACAATTCACGGGAGTATTTTCTCAAAAGATGCACATAACAAGGATACACTATATTATGATTTCAGTAATGACCCAAAAGGCTTGACGTTGCTTTCCGGGGATAACGGAAAATGTAAAAGTACATACCTCGGGTTCCTGTTACCTTATCCGTATTTTGTCGGGTTTGATTACAGGACTCTTAAGGAATTTTTCATCCTGGATGATTCATACATTAAAAAAAACTTTATGGTTAATGGCCAAAGACACCAGCATTTAATTTACATTCCTGAAAAAAAAGGAATAAAATGTTATTGGAATGTAGAAACGGAAACCGGGGAATTAAAATCTTTCATGGAAACCGACAAATTATCTGATTTCATGGAAGCCTGTGAGAAATATTATGGTCCTATGGATTCATTCATTTCAACTTGCTTTCATGCGCAGGAACCACACCGGATGTCAAAATATGTTTCTTCCCTGGCAAGTTCTTCCTCTACCGAACTACGGAATGCGTATATGAAAATAATCGGAATTGACCGGGAAGGCGAGCGGGAATATGCAAAACTTAAAAAGAAAAGTATTGAGTCTGAAATACACGACCTTGAAACACAGAAAAACACTATGAATGATTTCATAGTTGATAATGACACGGTGTATGAAGAAAAGAAAAGGCTTGAATCTGAAATCGAAAAACTTGAAAAGGAAATAAATAAAATCAGAGTTGAAGAAAAACACGCAGAGCAGGAATTGAAAAATAATACCATAAAAAAAGAAAAACAGGATAAAATAAAAACTGAACTGGAAATCATAAAAGGCAACCTGAACAATCTCAATTTTTCTATAATCGAAAAACAAACCAAACTCAAAGAATTTGAATCTATAAATATTGAAGAGCTTAAAAAACAAATTGCCGATAATGAAACCGTAAAGGCTCAACTTGATAAAACCCGTGACGACTGGAAAGGATATTCAGAAGCAAAGCAGAAAATTGAAAAAGAAATTGCAGAGATTCAAGAAAAAATAAATAATAAAAATAATGAATTAAAAGATCATAAAAATAAAATAGAAAATAATAACTTACAGATTAAAAATTATGAAAAAGAAAATGAATTATTAAATAAAAAATGTTTTCACTGTGGTAAAAATCCAAATCCCGAAAGCGAACAAAAGATAAATGATAACAGCCATCTTATAGATCAATACAAAGCGTATAACAAAGGTCATGAAGAACTTATAGCAAAGAAAGAAAAAGAAAGTGCCCAACTCGAAACAGAAATACACAAGTTTGATGAATCAATATATAACGTAACTTTAAATCTTGAAAATATAACCGATGAAGGAAACAAACTCAAAGCAAAATTATTATCCCTTGAAAAAATCCAGGCTATCAATAATAAACTTGATGAATGCAAGGATTATGAATCTCTTAAAAAATCGATATCCGAAATTGAAACCGAGATTAAAAAACTTTCCCAGGAAATCGATGATAAAACAAAAACTTTGAATCCATTCATTACTATACAGTACGAAAAATCAAAAACCGAACTCAACAAAGTCACAACGGAATTAAACAATAAAAATAATGAACTTTCAAAACAAACCGGGTTACTTGAGGCAATCAAAAATCAGATTGTCAAGATTGAAAAGTATAAAACCGAACTTGAGGTAATTTTAAAAGCCCTGGATGAAAAGGTAATTGACTTAACTGAATGGGAAGGATTATACTTCGACATGGCCGCAAACAAATTCCCGGCGCTGGAACTCGACTTGATCACAAAAGAAATTGATTTTGAGGTGAATAAAACCCTTAATGAAAAATTCATTATTGAAACAAAAACACAATACATTAATGATAAGGGTGAATTGATAGACGGTTTTTCAATTAATGTTTATAATCCACAATCCGGAATTGAAAAGGAATTATTGAAACATTCCCCAGGGCAACGCGCAACATATTTCAATGAACCAATCATGGAAGCATTAAGGAAACGGCGGCAGCAACGGGAAGGCGTTGTTTTTCACTGGTCAATCTTGGATGAGGCTGATAATCCTATCAAGTCGGAGCACATACTTGACTATTATATGATGATGAATAATGCTATCGGTGACGATCATACGCGATTCGTTGTGAGTCAGAAATCCGAGGCATATGGGTTGATTAAGAATACTATTGAGATTGACAAGGTGGCTTGTGATAGTCCGGGTTAATCTTTCATCTATTTTTCTCCTTCGAAGGCCGGGTAAAACCGGTCTTTTTTTATAAATACGTTGCACGAGTATTACCGTGGTGATATTTTGTAGGGCTTATTGATATAATAACACCATTGATATTTTTATATAACATTTGTGTAGTAGTTTTAATTCCTTATAGCATAGTTAATTATATGCCAATAGGTGATAATATTCACATCATATAATTTATACAAATCAACCGACATGTAACTCCTTATATTATAGACAATTATAATTATACCCGTTTAGGTAATATTTGCTAAAATATAAAATTATTAAAAATAAAACTTCGTGACGGCGATCCTCGAAGCACTTTATTATTAAAAAACCCTTGACTTTTATGTCCCGTTTAAGTAAATTAAAGATATGGACACTAAAAATATTGAATTCCCGATAGGGGCAAAAAAAGCGGCTGAGTTACTTAATGTTAATCACCGAACTTTAAAATATTGGTGTAGAGACATTGTTATAAAAATGGTAGGAAATTCTTATTGTATTTTTGATGAAGATTTTGACATACTCGTTACCTATGCCAAGAGATACCATACTCATCAAAAATACTTATCATCTGTTAAGTAATCACATGAAAAAAAAATAAAAAAAATATCGATTTGGGGGTATTTTTACTTGACTTCTTACCCGATTGGGTATATATTATAAGTATAAGATGATTAAATAAAGATCATCAATTTTGAGTTAAGGAGAGCAAAGATGAAGACATTAAACATTACAAAGAAACTTAATAATTACAGTAGAAGAATTCATAGACATGAGTCATGGTCATATGGAAAACAAAACGAATTGGTACTTACACCACAGGGAGTATTATATCAGGGCTTACAAGCTGCAATTATTCAAAAAAGAACGCAGACTCATGTAGTTTGTTAATTCCCCCGGAGAGCAATACGTAAGCTCTCCTTCTTTTACCCAGCCTCATTCGTTGAGTGGGGCTGAGCGAAATAAAGGAGATAAGAGTATGAAAGCAGAAAAGAAGATAAGAGAAGACCTGGTATTAGTCAGATTGATGATAAGAGAAGGAAATATATATTATTACAAGTATTTCCAAAGCAAGAATTCCCCGGAAACCGACATAGAGCGGGACCGGAGATATAAATAACTTAATTTATAAGGAGAGTGAAACTATGATAACTAACTATACAGAAAAACAGAAAAACAGAATTAAAACATTTGGTTTCGATTGGTTCGCACAGAACCATAGAAATGAGTATGGAAACAAAATCTATCCTAAAAAAATGAGTTCAAAAAAAGAAGTCGATGATTATGTTAAGTTCTGGAAAAATTGCGACGGGTGCAAGATCCCCATGTCGATTATTGAAGGACCGGGATTTTATATTGCCATGTCCAACACCGGGACGGCAAATATTCAAGCTTATTATCTTGCAGACGATTATGACAGAACACAAGTTTACAATGCGTATCATGATTATATGCATATTTGTTGTGGGCAATAATAATAATTAAGAAAATACCTGGCACCCAGGGTCAAGGGGAAGGAGAGTTAAATTATGGATAAACGATTTTATGTTGATGATAAAAAAAGGAAATTAAAATCAATAGGAAATAATATTGCATTTGATGGTTCGGGTACTTTTTACCAATTTAATGACGAAGATTATTTCGATGGTAACTTTCATCAAAATAATCTTCCATACTTTGTATCTGATTATCGCGTTATAGGTCCAAAATCTACCCGTAATCATTATGATGGTCTTGGTTATGAACAAGATAGTTCAGGTCCAACTCGTATTATAAATGAAGATGTTACTAAATTTGTAAGGGACTGGTATGAGAAAGCTCATATATATGATATTTGTTTTTTCAATAGAGACGGGGAAATAACAACGGATATTACTGATATTTTTATCATTTTCTATCCTGAACATGGAAGTGTTGAGGGGTCCATTCGTGCGCTACGAATGGCTTATAAAATAACTGATACTGATGTTTCAGAAAATTTAAATCTTGAAACATTAAAGTTATTGGTATTACAAAAACTACTCGAAAAATTAGGGAATTTTTGGTCTGGGATGTGGTGCGGACCGAATCAAGATGATGAATCGTACGGAAATGCGAGATTATCTTGTGAAAAAAGATATATAGACATTGATATTGTCAATCGTAAAAATGGAATAGTTAATGCTATCTCATTTGATACTGAAAGTGCACATGACGTAAAAAATGTCTTTTATGCTTTAACAACAAGTGAAATGTATCTTGAAATATTAAGCAGATGCATAAATAAAAAATTATCAGAATATAATAAATAAATTATAAACCCAGCGCCCAGGGTTAAGGGTAAGGAGAGAATCATGGAAAAACATTACGAAGTAACATTAGAAATAAAAAAGTATGTACAATTCTCAATCGATGGTCCTGATAATATTCAAGATTTAGAAGAAGTATCGAGATGCAGAGCAATAGGGCTTGGGTATAACCCCGACGATATTGTAAGCATTATTGAGGAAACCCCAGTGAGGGAAGGAGAAACATTATGAAGACAAACAATACCAATACAGTGAACAAAGAAGACACAGTACCTTATATGCTTTTCGTCACTACGGAAACTAATAAGGCATTCAAAAAAATTATAGAAAATAATGAAGAGGCAAAAGCTACTTGCCAAGAAATTACAGATATAGCAACAAGAACCCGTCAGCGGGTAGCTGATTGTTTTAGAAAATAAAACCCTGGGAGGGGAACTATATAGGCCATGCGACACAGGAGGCAAATATGAGAGAACTTACAAAAGAGCAATTTTTAGTTCGGGCAGAAAATATCTGCACTACGATAGGAATGGAAACCGGAAAATACTTTTATATTGAAAAAGTAAATTCCGGACCTAATTATGATATTTTTTGTGGACAAACACACATCATACAAAGTGATGATTTTTCATTTATTCTTGGATTTTTAGGAGGCATGTTATATGTTTTTCGCGATGAAGTATTACCCAACACCCAGGGTTAAGGGTAAGGAGGCGAACATGCAAATTATGGTTACTATTTTGGTTATTGAGTTTATCATCTGGGGAGGCTTATTGGTTTCTTCGATGAGTGGAAGAAAACCTGAAAAAAAATAAAAGGCAGAGGAGAGTGTAAATAATGTACAACACATATTATCTTGTTTTATTCCTTTACTACTTCTCTGGTTATGTCAATGCCTGGAATTATTACAAATGGATCATGTCGGAATCATTCATAACTGTCCCGGGAATAATCCGAAAGACCTGGAGATCAACAAAGCATCCCCGAATGAATAAGGGGTGGAAGGGGTCAAGATAATTATACAAGCCGGATTTAAAACCCGGCTTTTTTTATTTCAATAAGTATCTACCAAAAAAATAACCTAACGCCAAACATCCAATTCCAACTATCGATAATTCAATTATTCTATTTTTTTTCAACTTCTGCAAGCTGTCTTTCGCAGTTTTCAAGAGCTTTTTGAATTCTTGAACTTCTATCAATAAGCTCTCTAATTGCCTCTTGTCTTTCTTTTGTGATTCCGTCAAGTTCTGTATTTGTTTTTCGTAATTCGTCAAGTATTCGTTCAATTTCGTTTCCATATTTCGATTTAAATTCTGCAAGTTTTCTATTTGTTTCTCGTAGTTCACTAATATATCTATTTCTATTTTTTGATTCTTTGATAATTTCATTAATACCATATTCAAAAAATACAATTCTTCTTTGGCTTTCTTCAATTGTTCTTTCAAGTTGTTTAATTTTGTCTCTGTTATAACATAGTTTTTTTCCGAAAAAGATATTGATTGACAGACTAATAATAAGACAAATACATAAAATAACAAATATAATTTTTTTGATTTCATTTAACATTTACCTCACCTTCAAACCTGATTAGCATTTTTCCAATTATAAAGCCATTGCCAATCTATTCTCATATATTTATATCTGGTTTTGCCTTTATATATTTTATTTGAAATGTCCTCAAAAGAACTCAACCTCCACCTTCTTGTATTTGCATTTGATCTCGGATTCAATCTATAATCACCCCCGGCCCCTTCGGTTGTTATTATATCATAATTCCCGAAAGGAGCATAAGTCATTACATGATTATATTTTCCATAAACGATATCTCCTTTTTCATCTTTAAGAAGATTTCCGTTTTTCATTCCGGGGATGTCAACAAGAATTAAATCGCCTTCCTGGAGGTCTTGTTTTTTTATTTCAAACAGCCACCGTGTATTTAAAAAACTATTGACCGGCCTTCCATACAATTCTATTCCTGTTGTTTCTTCAAGAGCATACATAATACCACCGCAACAATCAAAACCAACGGGCTCCCCATTCCTGTCTATATTATTATATTTGTCCCATTTTAGCATTTGACCGCCGCCTAACGCGTATCTTTCTCCGAGTTGTTTTTCAAGTTGTTTTATAAATTCTTTTTTCCAGTTATCTATAGTGTGTTCTGTTAACATATACTATCCTCCTTTAAATCCATTTCATAATTTTTGCAAAAATCGTAAATGCCACAATTGCAAATAAGGATGTGAACATCCAGAAATAAAATTTATTTATACTGTCTCTTAACGATTTGAAATCTTCCTTGTCAACCGTATTTCCAATTTTAGAAAATATAATATTCAAGGTATCTTTTACATCGTCAAACCGTGCAATATAATTATTTTTTATTGTTCCGGTATCTTTCATTCTTTCTTCACGTTCCCGGTCAATTTCTCTTGCATTAACTTGTTGCATAGAGTCGATACATAATATTTTCGGTTCGATATCGATTATAATTTTTATAGCCCGTTTTAAATCTTCTTCGTCAACATTCATTTCTTCTTTTAATGCCTGATTTAATTCTTCATTTTTTGTAAACATATATTTTTATACCCCCTTGTTTAATATCCCTGCACTCTCCAATATCCCCCGATATATCTCAATGCAACAGATCCATATGTTGCCATTACTATATCTGCACCATCAAATGTTATAATTTTTTGTGTCCCTGATCCCTCAAGATGCTCTAATGTCAAAGTATTCGCAGACGGATGCTTGTAGACCCAAATCTCTTGACCCTCTACCCCATTAGCGAAACCACCTATAATGATATTACCGCTTGTTGTATCACATAATACATTTGAAATGCCAGTAACATCCACTGAATCAGAACTTGTATCAATAGTTTTTATTTCTGTAAAAGCTATACTATTTTTAACACTAAGAAGTCCTGCAAATGACAATCTAAATTTCTCTGTCCTTACATCTCCTTTATACGTATAAAATACAAAAGCTCCTTGATCATCAGCTCCATCTCTAACCATTTCGACAAATCCAAGATAATTAGGTACTCCGGCGTCATCTTCAATTGCAAAAGAAATCCCAGTACCAAAGCCATCGATCATATTTTCGCTTGTGGTATGTTTTATTATAATGCCCGGCATAGGAATCCCGATAAAATCCGATGTCCTTTCAAAGACCCCACCTATATCAGGCCAAGCTGCCACACTATGCAACCTCCATGAAGGATCAGATGTACCAATACCTAATTTATCCGAAATATAAACTTCAACAAATTGGCTTGTTATACTTTCCCATCCATCGCTATTATATATGAACATCTGAATATACCCGGCTTCCAAAGTATGATTTATAGGAACACCGGCGGTACCAAGATTTACTGTAATTGAGCTAACGTTAGTATTTTTTATTAAAACAATATTTCCTTCGATTTTCAATATTTCTAAATTAATATTTATATCCGTTTCGATTTTTATAATTTCCGAAAACGGCAACTCATCACACTGACTTGATCCATCCCCCAGCACGGAGCACGGATGCGTTATTCCCGTCAATATTGTATCAAAATATCGTCTTTCCCCTTCCAGAGGTATATCCGTTTTATATGTCGCGTAATCAAATATTTCATGTCTTATTCTACAAAGCTCCTCAGCCATATGCTCCCTCCTATGGTGTATATCCTGTTATACTATCAAATAAATCTGAATATTCTCTTTGTCTTATTTCAATATCTATAGTTTCATTTTCAAAATCGGGCGTTATTCCAATAATTTGAAATCTTTTATTCCCTAAATATTCCCGGTATCCTATTATTATATCAATCAGGGTTTCCCTGATTGCGGTATATAAATCATATGTATCCCTATCGGCGGTATATGTAGTTCCGGTCGTACCTCTTCCAGCTACATAAATCGTTCTTTCAACATGTCCGGTTTTTATACCTGGTTTAGATATCTCAGCCATAACGATATCAAATATTTTTAGAGTATAGAATTCTTTTCCGTATAACGTTATTATACCGGTTGGTCTTTCTTTCTGCAAATCTTCAAGCAATATCACCGATTTGTCATCGGCAAGGTCTTCTGTTCCAAGTAGACATTCAACCTGGAAAGGGGTATCTTTTCTATGCTCCCTAAAAACAGTATTATAATAATCATCATTTTGATATCGCATATAATCATCAGTATAATTATTTTTTTTATAATCAACTATTACATGAGTTGCGAAAAAATCCTCATTGTTATTGAATTTTAATTCTCCATTATTTAATATTTCAACTGATTGTATACTCCTTACCGGGGTTCTGTTCGGATTGTCAAGCCGTAACGTCCTTTTATTATTTTCAAATAGATATTGGAATCCAACAGTTGAACCGTTTTGAATAATTTCGATCCATTCAAAAAGTTCCTTTTCGTCTTTCATATACAAACTTATATCTTCAAGATATTGCTTTTCATCCTCCCATTCCGTTGTATCATAGTTAGATGAATTGTATATGATTGACAAATACTTGTCGTTAAGGTCGGCTATAATATCCCCTGGATTTCCCAAATCAATAAAGGTACCTTCACAAATTACATCAAATATACCTTTTGAGTTGTCACCGTCAACATGTATATCTGCAACCGCAAAGGTAACCATTCCGTGTATATAATCTGTTGCTGACGGAACGACTACCACGAAAATATCATCTTCATATTTTTTGAACACTGGGGCCGGGACCGATTGGATAATGGATGCAAAATAAAAAATCTTTGCCCCTGCATTCTCGGAATTGACACATATTCCAGGAACCGACGGGGGGGAGTTGTATGCATCCGGTTTTATATCACCGACAATGTCCGGGTCCAAGTCCGGGAATTCCTCAAGCGTGAAGGTATCAGTAGGCGCTTGTTTTGACTGTTGTTCCCGTTTATCCTTCGTTATTACCTCAACTTCATCAAGGGAAATAATAGTATTCTCAATATAATTATTGGCTATCAAGATCAAATCATCATAGTCGTCGTCGTCATTACCGCATAATAAATAAATATCATTCCCGGTAAATTCAATATTCGAATCAAACGATCCATCATCCGAACCGTCAACCGGATGATTATTGAAAATAACTGACCCGGAATAAAAGGCTTGTCGTCCATAGCGAAGAGGATCTACTTTCAATTTAAAACTCGGGATTGATTTTAATAGCGGTAAATAATTTACAGAATTAAATGTCCTTACTTTATCATTTGTATATCCGTATACTTTCCCATATTCGATAATACAATCATTAGGGCTTGTGTCGTGATCAAGGTGAATATACAATAATTGATTTACAAAATCGAAATAAAAACTTTTTTCATTATCTTCACAGTCATCTATTGAAATTTGGATACTATAAAAATTATTTATATCAACGATAAGTCCTTTAATATTTAATATTTCTTTATTTGTATTATCATCAGCACCTAACGTTGTTAAAAAGTAAGATGTAAAAGTCGGAAGTGTTGTGATTTTAGCTTTATAAACAAAAGGCGATTCTACCATTAATAGATCAGTGTCGAGTTCAAAATATTTTATTAATTCTGCTATTACGAAAAAATCAGCCATTAGATTTTATATCCTCACCGTATAATTGATATATCCTCTATTTCCAGCTCCATTAAATTCTGCATCATCAAATACTCCACCCGTTCTAACATACATTCTCAATGCCCCTATAACATATATTCTCCAAGAACCGTCGTTTTCCGTGAATCCTGGGGCTTCAGAAAAATTGAGAGGATACATCTGTGTTCCAGAATCATTTACTATATTTACGGAATTTATACCTATAACATAATTGCCATATTCTAATGATGCATTATGTACTGCTAAAGATGTCATGTCCCATGCCCCAATCTCTGCAATTAAATCAATAATAATATATGAACTGATATCAAACTTATTTATAAGTTTATCAAGATTAAATTTTGTCCAATTGCCACTATCTAACCATAACACGTAAGGTAATAATTGACTACCATCTGCATGGTAAAAGCCGTTATATATATAATTCCAGGAATACCCCGTTGTATCATCCGTGAATTCAGCTTCTAACACATCCCCGGACCGCTCAACCTTTATATAAACCCTTCCATCTGCCACCCCCGGATCAGTAATAGCATAATCAGAATCTTGAACTTGAAAAATTGCTCCCCCGTGATTTATATAAACATAACGTGTGATAGCCGGAACTGTTAAGGTATCCCATTCGGTTAATAATAATGATTTATTTAAAAGTACATTTAATAATACACCTATATCAACATTCTGATAATTATAATCATTTGTTGATAAAGGAGCCCCCCCGGTTGGTTGTGTAATTAAATTTATAGTTCCCATTATCTACTCTCCCTATAAGTTATTGAGGCGTTATACGTAAAATTAGAAGTTCCGCGTTTGCCGAGAGGTATATTTTTTGATTCAATCGTACCATAAAAAACGGGCTGTTCATCGTGAGCATCAGGATATAAATCTATAAAATGAGGGATTGAAGTTTGAACAAACGTTGTATAAGCTTGCATTTCACCCCTTTCCGTATTACTTATGTTTGCAAATTGTAAAGGATATCTATTGAAATTTTGTTTTCTATTCCCGGATGATTGCCCCCCAGAAGATTGGAAACTACTATCATTTATTATTTTTGTGTTTTGCGGTCCTGCGAGAAAATCCGGTAAATCCAGATATTCACCTATGGAAATACATCCAATATATAATAATAAAGCCAGACTTGAAACCGTAACAATTGCTTTTCTTACACCTTCTATTTTTGTGAAGTAACCTATCGACTCATTATCCTCTATTGTAATAACTTGTGTATCAAGTAATACATCTAACATATCATAAAATGCAATGGACATAGCATTAAGATTGTGATATCCATATGCTACATGGTCAATATCAACATCTTCGTCAAACTCTATTGTAATCACGGAAGAATTCCCAGTTGAATAAAATGGAAGTTCAAGGAAATTATGGGTCAAATTTGAAACCGGATTATTCGCATTTTCATTTGTTGCGGTTATTGTTGCGTCTTTTAATTTGTTATCATAACTGACAATCATAATTAATACGTACTCCTTGGCTTGAATTCTATTATACCATTATTTTGAGTTTTTGCAACAGCTCTTCCCAACACATCAGACTCCAATTTCATTATAACTGTCACGGCTATTTCGCCATTTCCTTGGACACTACCACCCCCGGATGCAACCATATTGAATAAGTTTTTCATTTGATCCTCGTTAAAAACCGCCTCGGTACCGTGTAAAATTGCCGGGTAGCCTGATTTTGGACCGGTAGAAATTCCTCCCGTTTCAAATTGTGGGGGCTGAGGTTTTGCTGCCGCAACCGCCGCGACATTTACACCTTGAGCAACCGCGAAAGTAATTGCTGGTATATTAGCGGGCCATGGGGCAGCGGCCGTAGCAACCATTATTGCCTGTGCAAGACTTGCCGTAGCCGATGTAAGTTTGATGTACCATTCATTCATCGCGGCTTTATATTGCAATTCTGCTTTCTGTTTTTCGTATTTTTCTTCGATATCAAGTCGGTCAAGCGCATTTTGTATTTCAAGTTCTTTGTCTTTATCCCCGGCTTTCCTTGCGGCTTCGAGTTGAGCCTCTAATCTTTCTCTTTCCGTTTCTTCTGATAATCCTGCCGCTTCAAGCTCTGCCCTCATCTGTCGGTCAAGTTCATCAATTCTGTTATCAGTTAGTTGAGAAAATAAACTTGTTAATGCGTCGGTTAACTGTTGTGCGGATGATATTATTTCATAAACTAAATTTCTAAACTCTTCTTTTTTCTTTTCTGCCTTATCGTCACCTATCGCATCCCAGTATCTATTAATTGCATCAATAGCCGCATTGGTTGCCGTCTCTGATGCACCCATATTTTTTACAAGGTCAATAGCTTTTTCTTTTTCAGATTTATTAACGTCTTCCAATTTTTTTTCATAATCTGCTATCAAATCGGAAATATCTTTTGATATTTTTTGCCGTCTTTCCTGCACTGCAAGATCATCTTTCTCGGATTGTATAAGCTCATCAAGTGCTTCTTTCGTTCTATCATATTCTTCTCTTATCTTAATCATTATTGCACTTAAGGGGTCAAGTCCTTCTTCCTTTGCCGCCAGATAAGATTCTTTGAGAAAATCCATTCTCGCCTTTAATACATCTTGCTCATCACCAAACAATCTTGCTTCGGTTGTTGCTTCTTCAATTCCTTTGAGATAATCTTTCCAGGATTTTATAATTTCATCTTTTATTGAAGGAACCTTTACATCTTTATCAAGTCCAGCAATATCATTTTGTATATCACGTAATGATTTTTCAAGTTCAACTATTTCGTCAAGTTTTGCTTTTGCATCTTTGTATAATTGTTCCGATTTTGTCGGTTTATCAATACTTTTTTGTAGTTGATTTAATGTTTTGTTTGCATTTGATATTTCCTGTTCAACCCGGATAAATTGATTATCTTCAAAGATTTCTCCCTTTGATACATCTCCTTTGACTTCGTTAAAAGTTAATCCAACACTTTTTAATTCATCTTTCATTTCAGAAAGAACCTTATTAAAATTAGCTTGATATAATGCGAAAGTTTGGAAAGGTCCGTTAGGTTCTTCCTCTTGATCTTGCAATAGTTTGTATTCCGTTCTGAATTTCTCAAGCGTAGCAAGTCTCGCCTGAGCATTTGCACTTTGAGCAATTAATCTATTTCTATTTTGTTCGGTTGACTTTGCATCAGCTTCGGTTTGTAATATGGTTCTTTTATATAATGATTCACTCATCTTTAGTTGAGTCAAACCATTTTGTATTGTTGCTTCTCTTGCAAGTAACATTTGCCGTGCCGCTTCTTTTGATTTTTCACCACTTACTTCTATAGCGTTTCCATACTCATCGAACTTAGTAACAGCGGATGGCATTATTTTCTCTATTTGGGAAATTACGGTTTTTAATCGTCCTTGTTCCGATTCAGTGAGATTTGTTTTCTTCGACAAGGCTTCATACTCATCGGTTAATTGATTCAACTTCTTTGCAGTATTCCCTAATTCCCCGGCTTTTTTTATAGCCTCGGAAACTTTCGCCAACCCTTCACCGGCTTTTTCCATTGGTGTCTGATTACTTTTAAAACCGTCTAATAAAGCGTTAAATATTCCGGTTATTACATTAGTACTTATAGATGTAAATTTTAAAATTATATTAAATATATTCCCCAGGAATTCCCCTATAGGTTTAGTTGCATCTAAAAAATTAATAAAGGCTTTTATTAAATCTCTCAACCCGGGTTCAAACTTTTCTACTATCGAAATGGCTACACCTTCCAATTTAGATTTTAGAAAATCCATGCTTCCGGCAAGTGAATCATTTTGTATCTTGTATGCCTCAGCCGCCGCATTTGTCCCCGTCACATCGTCCGTATACCGTCTTAATGCATCACCACCCTGCTTAATGAGTACTGCCATTTGTGGACCGGCTACCTTACCAAATGCATCTATAATATTTGCAGTGGTAGCACCTGAATTACCTAATACGTCTATGATATCAGCGAATGAATTTGTTTCCGGGTTTACTTTTGATAATTCAATCCCCAACTTTGCAAATATCGTTTTTATATTTTCGGTAGGGCTTGCTAAATCGGCAAGGGCTGATTTCAACGCTCGCCCTGCGGCTTGCCCCTGGAAACCGGCGTTATACAATTCCTGTAATATTCCGGTAGTTTCTTCTACCGTATAACCAAACCCAGCCGCAACAGGCCCAACTTGTCGGAATGAGTTTGTTAATTTTTCCATGGTGGCTTGACTATTACCTATGGCCGCCGCGAAAACGTTTGAAATATTTGTTGCCTCGCTTGCTTTGAGACCGTACTGACTTATAATAGACGCAACACTTTCCGCGGTTGATGCGAGATCCGATTGAGTTGCGCCTGCTAACTGCAATACACCATCCAGAGCGGCTATCGATTGGCTTGCAGAAAAACCAGCCGAACCGAGATAGTATAACGCATCGGCAGCTTGCCGTGCCGTAAAGCGAGTGTTCTCACCGGCATCTTTTGCGGCTTGAGTCATAATCCTTAATTCTTCACCGACAGCCCCGGTAACAGATTTAACATTTTGCATTGACTGTTGAAATCCGGAAAAAATCATTATACCTTGTTTTATGCTTGAGAAAAACTTATTGACAAGTTGAACCGCTCCGAAACCAAAGGCGGTTGAAAAAGAGTTTTTCCAGAACTCGCTGAACCCCTGGGAAGTCTTTTTTGAATCACTTACGAATGAGCTGATTTTTGCTTTTGCGGTTCTAAAGTCGGCTTCAAGGTTATTGAGACGAATTCGCAAATCTGCATATATGGAGCCTGAACTTATACCAGCCATTTATCCCCACTTATAATTATTTTTTCTCAAGCCTTGTTCTCTTTTTTTATCTTCAAGATATTGACTCAACAAGTAATCGGAATGTTTATTTATATCGGTTTTTTGAAAATCGGTTAATATCCCGGATATCATATCCGTTGCCAAACAATTTTTATTATACGCCATAATTGCCGCACTAAGAAGTATATCTCTTGATATCCTTTTTATATCTGTGATCTGAATTCCTAACGCCCACGCGGATAAAAAATTCATCGTGTCGTCAGGCAACAAAAAGCCCAGATAAAATTCCACCTTTTCGGCTTGCCTTTCAAGTTTTCTTCGTTTTCGTTTGTCGGGTTCGGAGGTTATTAATTTATTTATTTTTTCCAGTTCCGATTTTTTTTCCGAAATGTTGAAATTCGATTGTGTTATTTCGTTAACAATCTCTTCAAAAGTAGGCTTAATAAGGGTTAATTTTATAAGGGCTTCTTGTGCGTTTTTTATTTCGATTAATTCGTCTAATGTTTTTTCTTTTTTAATATCCTCTTCATCGTCCGGTAAATACAAACAAGATATTTTACCACAACTCTGAATTTGTAACGCATTCAAACAAGTCACATAACACCATATTGAGTTATTACCGATTACATTGGAGTTGAACGGTACACAAATCCAGTGAAACATTGCCCCCCGGATTGCGGCTATTGGATTATAGCCTACCGGAGGACAATTATTTTTTAATTCAAGTTGATTTTCTTGTTGTTTCATTCTTAGGTGTCATCCTCCATTGATGCCTGTATACTTTCAACGTCTAACGCATCAAATTCGTCTGTTGTATAAATCTTGTCAGTATAGAACGGCTGTCGTACCCCAGCTTCATTCGTCCATTCAGTAGCATCGCAATTGTAAGCCGTTTCCTTAAGAGTTTTTGTTTCATGGGATTCGTCTGCCTCAAGGCCAGTCACTGAATATATTTTTTTCATAAGATATCCGGCTTTCGTTCCTCTTTGGTTTGTACCCTTACCGTATTCAGGCCCGAAGTAATATATTGAAAAAATAGGGCTTGTGGTAACGGACGATAGAGGGGGTGTATATTCATTCGTAAGGGGAGCCCATGTTCCACCCTGTACAACTTCCTTAATATAATAATCATCGTCTGTCATGGTCAATACGGGAGTATACCCCTTCATAATTGCATTAAGGATAACAGAGATTATAGTCCCATCGCCTGACTCAGTTTCAATTTCTTCTTTTGCTTTTATGTTTTTCGGCAATGCAACAGTTTTTAGATTATCGAAAGCCTCGAAAAAGACAATTCCATTTCCGCCAAAATCTTGACCTTGACCAAAATCCAGAAGTGCCGCGAAAGTCGGATCCGTATCTACGGAAAAAACTTGTAAGAAATCAACCGAGGCCGGTGTGTCATAAACAATCAATAGTCTGTCCGTGTAGGTGTCCTGGGATGCCGTGATATTTGTGAATGCCGCATTTGTTATTGCCGTCACCATTTCGGCAACCGTCACCGCTGTCGGATCAACGGCTGCGGACCAATCAACGGTATTGATTTCCTCTGTGCCATTATCTATCTTAATCCCCAACCTTGCATTAGTTGCGCCGATAGACGAAAGATCAACGGTCCCGTAAAACCCAAGGATACGGCTCGGCGTAGCCGGTGTTCCATCTGGGTTATTTCTGACTATAAACGCGCCTTCAGGCCCGAATACTGTTTTCTTATTTATCATAATTATTTACCTCCCATAAATCCCAACAGTACTAATCTTTTGCTCTTTTGAAATTGTACCATCGGCATTATTAATTATATCGCTCGGCGCGCCCTCAAAGCGCACCTCTAAAACTCTTGAATCTCTTGTTGTCAAATCTTCACCGGCTAATAATTCACGTACCTCGTTAAAAATATAATCATCTAAATCGTTGGTATATCCTGGATTAAAATGCACTATTATTGTATACAGATCAGTCCCCTGATTTTCGCCTTCGATTTGTCGTATGAATTCCGGACCGGATAAAACAACATAAGGTGGATTAGGATTTACAATATTATCACCTTTGGGAAAAACATTTGTGATAGACCCGGTTTTTAATATTGTTTCGATTGCTGTAATCACTTATCATCCACCACCAAATATTTTTTTTACGTCGGCAAAATACCGGCTTGAAAATCTTTTTATAATAGGCCATAAGGCTTGATGTTTTCTATCATTAGCAAGCTCAAGATATACACCATAATCAACCCCGTGTGAAATGAACCACCCGTAACCATAATAATCTTTGAACGCATTCGCAAACATCCTTGTAGCGGCTTGTGCCGTTTTGTTATCCCAAAATTTACCCGGAGTATCTACCCCGGGGGGTTGTACTGACAAAAAATAATTTATTGCCTGCACCGCATAATATCGGTTCAAGGCTTCTAACATCGCAACACGTCTTGTCAAGAGTTCATATGCCATGTTTGCAATGACTTGTTGATTAGCCAATTTTCACCCATTCCCTTTTCCCAGCCTCTATTAGACGAATTTGACCCTCAAGGCTTTTGATTATATTTTCTGCCACCTCAATATCAATATAATAAGTCACATTGTCAGGCGTTTTTAAAATTACTAAGTTATCTTTATCATCAATCTTTTTACCATCTTCATCAATAACATTGATATCTTTAAGCATACAACACCGCCTCAGTCAATTCTTTTAACTCGTATTCATAACCTATCAAACTGTTATACTTTCGTAATTCACGCCTTTGAATTACCTTTAACTTTATCCCATTATACACGAATTCAAGTCTGTTGTCAACAAGCGTTTCATAGTCGGATATCATAAAATAAACGCGCTGTTGTATATAAATCGGCGATCCGTTTTCTATTTTCCGTATAGGCTTTGTCGTAAAACTTATCCGGACATTATTTGTATAAATTTTTAATTCCGGTACCGCATCTTTATTCTCGTTATACCGTCCGTGTCCGTTATCAAATAACGGGTATAAATCCCCGGATAATGAAAAAGGATTCAAGGCAATTTTCTGTTTGTTTGCCGTCCTCAACATAGCGGCTGACATTATATATCACCTCCGGCTATAGTCGGTGGAGTGCTTGCAATATATTTCCCGGTTGTATTATTTTTCTCGCTTTCATATTCATCCTTGAACATATCACGCATAGACAATAACAAATTCAGTCTATCCCTGACCGGAGCAAGGGCAACAACTTCTTCCCCCGTATCATCTTTCTCAAGTAATTGTTTTCTCAGCTTTGGGATTAACCGCATAATAAGTTGATAGCTGGCATAATTCACAGAAGATTTAAGGTCAATAAAATATTCTATTTGTGCGTCTGTAAAATCAACACTATCCTCATCGGCTATATTCAATCTTACAAGTTCTATTTCGGCCGCTGTTGCCATATTAAACGCCCTTCCTTATATTCTTTGCTTTCCGTCTCGCACATATACGATAGGCTTTATTCTCATTACGGATGATTTCAACAGCGGGGAAAACTTCTTTTACTTTTTCGATTCCATCCGTATTGACTCTGATATCAACAATAAAAACCCCGTTTTTAGATAATAGCTCATTCGCTTTGTCAAGATAAAATGAAACTGGATAATGATAACCGCACGACAACAGTGATATAATTATATCCTGCTTGCCTATGTTTGATGGTATATCGTTTCCCGTTTCGCCTTCTATGAATTTATAATTTTCTATCCCGTTAGCCTTCAATAACTCACCTGCAACGCCGAATGAATTATAAAAAGACCCCTTGGTTTTATATCCATAATGAATATCTTTATCAATCTTGTTTTTATCGACAAGATTGAATTTTACATTTTTGTAATAATCGTTCAGAAAAACATCTATTGCACATACGCCACACCCGATATCAAGAACGTATTTACATTTTTCTGGAAGAAATGATTTAATCTCATTATATTCTCTTTCTATTTCAGAAATAAAAACATTTACATCAGGCATCTTTGTCCGTTGTAGGTTTATAAATGTCAATGCTTGCTCTGGTATTTTCATATTTTCTTGCCCTTTCTAATATTGGAATAAGATAATTATGTTTAGGTATCATTTTTTGTCTACCGAAAAATATTTTTCTTAATCCTGATTTTATGTGCACCGCTCTTACGTTCCCGGATAAATTACACCAGCAATTTTGTTCAGCATTCCATATGCTACATGGTAATTCAAGTATTTTTATATCACTCTGGAATTCCTGCAATGTTGCCGCGAGTGAGGCTTGATCAATTCCCCAATATCTGTTTATTTCGTTAAGGTCAAACCTTTTAGCTATCTCTTTAGTTTTATTACGCCAATCCTTGAGAAATTTTATCGCCGCGAAGGTTGGCTTGACAAAACAAATACCTGTATTATATTTACACCGATGATCTCTTACCGTGATTGCGATGTCAAAATCTTCACACCATATATCATTAACCGACTTATAGAACATAATATCACAATCCGACATCAATACATTTTCATATTCTTTTTTACATATATTTATAGCTTCCGTTATTTTTCTCATGAATGCAAAATAAGTATCCCAGTGATGATTGTTTATTCTATCATCCCCATACTTTTTTTGATTTGGCTCAACATCAAATATTCTTATTTCTGAATTCGGCATAAACTCAGATGCTGAATTATAAAATATATTTAATAATTTTCTATATTTAGGTTCACGGTCAAAAAATGTAGAAACAATAATCATAAAGACAAGTCCCCCTTATATAAAAATATTGCGGTCCCTAATTTTTTATTTACATATTTTAATTTAAAACTTTCAGGCTTTGATTCTATAAAATCTTTTTGAAACTCTAATTTTTTATCATTCGGCCTTGCAAGGTAAAAATAATAATCCATGAGTACAACAATTGTTTTCATAGGAATCCAGGAAGATGAAAATATTTTTAAAGCCTTAATAAAATTTTCCTCATACTTGCATGCATCATCGATATATAAGTAAATAGGTTTTCCGTTCCATTTGTTTTTTGTAATTTCACCCTTGTGTAAATATAATTTTATCCCGGGAACATATAACCAATCCATAACTAAAGACAAAATATTTTGTCCTTGTTTTAATTCGACTCCAAACTTTGCGGCTTTATCAACTTCATTCCCCTGGATAATAAAATCATCATATCCATGTATTTCTACATCATTCCCAGAGTCTTTTACACCATTAACTAACGCCTTTGTACCAGCCCCGCACCAAGTTCCCAACTCAACCGCTGCGCCCCCTGGGGGGATAGCCTTTGCATAATCAAAAAATATTTTATTTAATTTCCCACCGCCCATGGATGGTATTACAAAATTATCTTCCATTATTTATATACCACTCTTTCATAGTATTTTTAAAAACTCCTATTGGTTTATTGCCTTGTAAAACAAGTTTTCTGATTTTAGATTTCATATGTACAAACACAGTGCTATTATCAATATCCTGCAAATCACGGTCAATTGCGTTCCATTCCCTTGTCATATACTTATGCACTTTAGCCCCGTTTATACCGGTTTCAAGAATACACCCCATGGCCGCTTGATTTATTCCCGCATATCCTTTCTCTGTCCGCCATTTTTCATGGAAATCTACATCTTTAAACATCCGGTTGTTAACATCTAACAACTCAGTAAGAAATTCATAGGCTTCTTCCGTGGGACGGGTCATTATGACCCCACCATTTATTTTAGCTTTATATGGTTGCTTGATTGCCGTATAAGCTATGTCAAACGGTATATTAAACGCATGTTCACCATTTCTTAATGCTAACATATCACAATCCATAAATATAATATTATCATTTGTTTTATTAAAAAACTTAACCCACAAATCAAGTTTAAACGTGTTGTCTAAATATCCCGGAACCCGGTATCTTTCATAAGGCGGGGGTATAGGTTCAACCGATATGAAATTAACATCCGGCATATGATGTTTAACAGATTTCCGGAAAACTTCAAGTAATATTTTATATTCCGGTCTATCCGGATATTTAAAACATACCGTATAGATAGTCAATTTTTTTCTCCTGGATTATCATTATAGTCAACAAAACCACAGCCATTAATTAATGAGTTTTCTATATCCCTATCATTTTTTTTAAAATAAATCCTGAATTTTTTACCACAAAAAATTTGAGTAATAGTCGAAAATAAAGTAATAACACTAACACCGTCAACGTATGGTACGTCTCCGACTGTTTTTTTATATTCATTAATAAATAAATCTAATTCAGGATATTCTTTTTTTAATTCCATCAATTCATCTAATTGATGATCTTTCATTTCATAAATTTTATTAAAATCAGAATATGATATATTTAAAATTTTAAATAATTTATTAAACAATTCTTTTAATCTTTCTTCTTTTTTAATCAATTTTTAATACTCCTTTTTCTTAATAATTCTCTTCTGTAATTTTTCCACATATTTAAAACATAATTCCACTCTGAATTTGATTTTGAATTTTCTATCAAAGCCCTTCGGAGCGGACCTTTAAAATGTATGACTTTCGTTCCCGAATTAAGATTTACTTTACTCCAATCACAATTTATAGCATTCCATTCTCTGGTAATTAATTTATGCACTTTTAATTCCGGAATATCCTCTGAATAATGATCAAGCATATAACCGAATGCAGCTTGATTTATTCCAAGGAATGTTTTACTCCACTTAGCATGGAATTTTCTATTATGTAGCATTATGCCGTCAATTTCCAAGAGTTTACGCAAAAACAATTTTGCGTTTTCGGTAGGTTTTGCAAATAAGATTCCCAAATTAAACGGAACCCTTTTTTTACTTGTCGCTTCGGTATAGGCTATATCAAAATCAAAATTAAACGCATCTTCAATTGTATTTGTAAATAATAAATCACAATCACAAAAAATAACTTCTTCATTCAATTTTTCAAATTGACCAATCCAATATTTTAACTTTAAATCATTATAAAAATATCTGTCCGGTCTTCCTGAATTATTAACCGGAACATCTTTTTTTATTTCAATTATTTCTATATCCGGCATATGTTTTTTAGCGGAGAATTTAAAGACATCCATGAGCCTTGAATATATTTTATTTTTATCATTATCAAAACAAACAGTAATTATTTTCATACAAATAAGAGAGCGCCCGAAGGCACCCTCTTTATTCCTTTCTCTTTATCTAATTCTATGTTTCCTCGTCGGCTATCTGAGGAAGTGTCATTCTTACAATATAGCCATGCTCGCTCGTCAAAACCGTCGGATTATCACTGGCGGCCGCCGTGCCACCAAGAAATTGGGTATTCCAAACTGCCGGAGCAAAATACCACGCTTCCTTGTCGCCCATAATACCGAATGTGTCGCCGGGACCAACAACGTGAGTAAGATCACGCTTAAGGGCCAACCAATAATAATTATCCTTTGGTATGAATAGATAAGCCGTATTTATTCCGCACCCGGTATAGGTTATTGTTTCATTCCCGTAATACTGGTATTTAGTGTTATACGGAATGATACGGGAAATCTCATTAATTGCCAGGAGGTTTTTTATAGTCGATCCAGGCGTAAGCTGACCACCTATACAACGCCCTATATCACGCACGCGAGTTGAATGACAAATCAGGGACAGCCCGGAAGTTACATTGTGATAATTTTTTGTCTGGAAATCCATTAAGAGACCAAGTTTCTTAATCGCTTCCTGGAAGGTATTATACATTTGCTCTTCAAATGTTGTACCATCAGTATCGTCGGCAATAATCTTGTTATCCGGGTAGGCATAAGAAAAGATAGGTGAAAAAACAAGATCATTTTTCTTAATCATATACCCTTCAGCAACAGCAGAGGTAACTTTTTGCATTTCAAAAATGTTATTAAACATTGTGTTATACAAGTCAGTCTGAAATCCAACACCCAGGATTTGAAACGTGATTGATTCAGTATCCCCGGTTTTAATCTGGACCATCGGGACATGTTCACCACGACCGTCTATACTCTTGAATACCGCAACATATTTGAGGAGCCACTGAACACCTAACGGATCGGTAAACGCGTCATTCTGAATCACACGGGCAATATAACCGGTTAAATCCGGTTCATCGAGGATCCGTGCGGTAATATCTACTCTCATTGCATCCCACAGATCGGAAGCGCCGGACGGCATATGTGATACGTTCATTAAGAGTTTGTCAAATGTGTTAATTCCATTCGCTTTACATATTTTCATCCGATATTCAATAAGATTTGACATTTTAGCTTCAGCCGCAGAGCCAACATAATTAACCCAGTTTTTACTAATTGTACGCCTAACCTGGCGGCCATTTTGAAGCCGTTCTATTTCACCGCCTTCCTGCCTAAGCATACCCAACCCATGGTTGTTATACACTTTTATCGTATGGCTTTTTTCGTTTTCTTTATTATATTTTAACAAAAATTCTTTATCAATAATCTGTACCATATTTTAGCCCTCCCTTAAGCTACTGAAATTTGAGGCGGTGTAAATTGCACCTTGATATAATCCGCATCATCCTCGACATCCTCATAGAGATATCCTACGAGATAATCACCGGCAACTCTTACCGCGTGAAATGTAGCACCACCGGGAGTCATGAACACTGCATCGTATTTTTCACCGGCAGCAAAAGAATCATCAATTTGTGCAATCTGCCACACATCGCCAATTACAGATCGTATATTCCCCGCTTCACCATCTGTTATTCCGTCTTCGTCCGGTACATATCCGCAGACGTTGAACGATACCGCATCGGGATCATTGACCCACATTATAAACTGATATTGTGTAAGGTCTGCCCCCTGGTTGTTTTCATAATTATATGTCTGACCGTCGTTTCCGGCCCTTTCTAATAGATTCATATATCACCTCACTCTTTTAATTTTATCATAACTTAACAAACTGATCATTTCCAAGAATCGAATTACTTAGTTTATCAGCTCCCGGACCCTCTGTCGAAATCAAATTTGATTCGGAATAAACATCAGCGGCCTGTTTTGACAAACTTAAAACAACCGGGTTCTTTTTCGCGGTTTCGATTTGCGCTTTCAATTCGTCTATACTTTGTTTGTTTTTTAATACAAGCGGTTCCGCGGCATTCCGGATAAGATTGTCTGTCTCAACCCCATTGACCTTCTTTTTTTCAGGACCGAATTCTTTAAACATAATTTTTTCACGCTCATTATCATACAACTGTTGTTCAACTTTACCGGCGTTTAATTTCAATTCGTTAATTGCCGCAATTGGATTTTCACCCACGATGGTTTTTATTTCATCGATCATTTTAATTGCGTTCATATGAACATCGGTTGCAATCGGTATCTTAAGCCGATTCGCAAGATCAACAACCGAGACTGTACCGTTTGTTAGTCGATTACCCAGGTTTATAATTATTTCATCAAGTGTTAATGTATTTTCTGGCATACTTCTTTCCTCCGTTTTATCTTTATTTATATTATTTTTATCCTGGTTTTTATCCAGGTTTTTATTAACTTTCTGTTCCATCGCTCCCATGTCACGCTCTACGGCATCGTTGCGCTCACCTTTCGCGGACCGAATAGCTTTACGGGAAATCACATTTCCTTCCTCATCATAATCGACTGACATTTCAGGCCATGTAACAATCGAAAAATGAATAACTCCGGTTTTAACAGCCTTGATAAATGTCTCATTCGATGAGCTTTGTCCCATGGGGGGAATGTACATTTTTAATTTTATAGAGTTTCCTGATATCTCACCACCAACAACGAAAAAATCAGATTCCCCGGTTGCCCACCATTCCCAAGGGTCGGTATGCCCTGACTTTGCCCCTGGAATTGGTGCATCGTTTAATTTTGCAATATACGATTCCCAAAATTCGCGGGTGTACTCAATACCATTCGCGGGTAATGTATAATCAAGAATTTCCTCGACAACATAATAAGGCTTTTTATCGCCTGCCGTTAATACTGATAGCGAGGCGTTTGGGATGAGGTTTGGTATTGTTTCTGGTGGGATAGAGAAATTTAAAACAGTTCTGCATAAAAAAGGGGTATCGGATAGAGTTTTTTTATTAGTTATTATCAAAATATAAAGCCTCCCAGCTACTACACTATATAAGTATACACTTGTTAAGTAGTTTGTCAAGAAAAAAATAAAAAAAACTTAATTATTTTTTGAAAAAGACTTGACTTATTACCCAAACGGGAGTATTATATATATAGATAGCGTGAATGAAACACGCAAGCTTGTAGGAGGGCATTATGATAATTAAAGCAAATGAAATATCTAATTCATATAAAGGTTGGGTAAAGAAAATTACCCCCGACAAAGTTAATTTAAAAAAATATAATGGATATTCCCTAATCGGGAATTTTTACAAACCGGATGAGGCTATTGTTATTGATAGCGGAGAATTTTTTGTTATTGATTCAGGGGGCAGACGCCCTGTAAGAAAATTGTATAGTTCTTCTTCAAAGGAAATAACAAAAAAAATGAGACGTTCTGTTCAAAAGAAAGCTAATTTTTCAGAAGAAATATTGGCAGGAATTGAAAATTCTATATTATATGATTTTGGTGCATATGTAGTTGCTTTATCTATTATTACAGAAAAAATAAAAACCCCTAAAAAAGAATTCAATCCTCTTGAAAAATTTACGATTGAACAGCTTATTAAAGAACTTCAAAATAGAGGGCATAATATAAAATTAGACGATAAAGATATTTTCTTAAAAAGTTCTAAACCGGAAGAAAAAGGCCGATTTGCAGCCTTAGAATTGGAATAATATTATGAAAATAAAAACATATACAATTGAGAAAAATGTAAGAGATAATATCAAAGTCTGGGGGGCTATTATAGTCGGATTACACCCTAAATATAATTTTAATCGAGTGTTTTCTTCATATCGATATTTAAATGATTGTAGTTCAAAACACGCTTATTATGATTATTATATTGATGTGGAGGAAAATCAAATAATAGAAATAGGCATCAAAAGTCAATATAAAAACAAAAGATTATATTACCATCTTAATAACGGTCAATTTGTTTGCATTAAACAAGAAGATGTTGTAAGGATTTTAAATGAACAAGAAGTGGCTTAATATAAATGTCTTAGAAGCTGCAAAAGAAAGGATTAAATATATATTCGATGAATTTGAATGTATTTATATTTCTTTTTCGGGTGGAAAAGATTCAACGGTTATGCTTCATCTGGTAATGGATGAATGTATAAAGCGTAATAAAAAGATAGGGTTACTATTTATTGACTGGGAAGCTCAATACAAGTACACAATAGAACACATTAAAAAATGTCTTGAATTGTATAAAGAATATATAGACATATATTGGGTGGCGTTACCGTTAAAAACAACCAATTCGGTTTCTCAATTCGAACCTGAATGGATATGCTGGGAAAGGGGGAAAGAAGATATATGGGTAAGAGAATTACCAAATAATTGTATATCTGCTTATAATTTTTTTGATTTTTATCATTATGGGATGTTATTTGAAGAATTCATTTTTGAATTTGGTAAATGGTATCAAAAAAGACAAGCGGGTAATAATGAATACACTAATATTCACACGGCTTGTCTTATAGGAATAAGAACTGACGAAAGCTTTAATCGACTCTTGAAATTAAGAGTTGAAAAATATAGAACTTTTTATAAAAAGAAAAAATGGATTCTTAAGCAGAAATCGACACAAAGGAATATTTTTTCTGTGCATCCTATTTATGATTGGAAAACAAAAGATGTTTGGACTTATACAGGAAAATACGATAAGATTTATAATAAATTATATGATAGGATGCATCAAGCGGGTGTTAAATTATCTCAGCAAAGAATATGTGAACCGTATGGGGATGAACAAAAAAAGGGATTATGGTTATTCCATATTATCGAACCCGAAACATGGGGTAAGATAGTTTCCCGAGTTAATGGTGCTAATAGTGGAGCTTTATATGCTAAAGAGAATGGAAGTATTACAGGTAGAATAAAAATAACAAAGCCAGAAAATCATACATGGGAATCCTTTGCGAGATTTTTATTAAATTCTATGCCAACAGCAACCAGAGAACATTATGAAAATAAAATATTGATTTATATTAATTATTGTAACAGTCAAAATATTCCTATTCCCTATTTTCAAGACAAAGATACAGGGACAAAAGATATTCCTTCATGGAGAAGAATATGTAAATGTTTACTTAAAAATGATTATTGGTGTTATATGCTTTCTTTTTCCGCAAATAGAAGTGAATTGATTGATAAATATTTAAAAATGATGAGACGTAGAAAACAAACGCAAAGATTTCAACAATTAAAAAAAAGACATCAATTATAATGAAGATAAGAGAGGTTAAAATGGATTTACAAATATTATCTAACGAACAGGCTTTAACAGAATTAAATTTTGTTAAAGATAATCCCGTATCAAAAATATATTGGATTCCTATTTATATGATTTCTGCAAATAATTATAACCCTAATTCAGTAGCTAAACCAGAAATGGAATTATTAGAATTGAGTATTAACAAAGATGGATATACACAACCAATTGTTGTTTGGAAAATTGATCAGGACAAATTTGAAGTCGTAGACGGATTTCATAGATACTTAATTGGTAAAAATAAATTAAAACTATCTCATCTGCCTTGTGTAATAATAAATAAAGATCGTATAGACCGGAATGATAGAATTGCTTCAACAATAAGACATAATAGAGCAAGGGGAAAGCATAAGGTTGAATCTATGAGTGATATAGTCGTCGAATTATCTCGAAGGAATTGGAGTGATAAAAGAATAGCAAAAGAACTGGGTATGGATCAAGATGAAATTTTGAGATTGAAACAGGTTACAGGACTTGCTGATTTATTTAAAGATGAAGAGTTTAGTCAGGCATGGGAATAAAAATAATTAAATTATTTTCACTTTACCTATTGACTTATTACTCGTTTAGGTATATATTGTATATATAAGGGTTGCAGAAAACAACCTAAACCAAGGAGGCGATTATGATAGACAATACAATAATTAGTGCTATAGTTGAAGGGCAAATAAGAAAAATTATTGCCCTTTGTGACACAAAAATAGCCCAGGGTGACCGGGTTGAAAACATGCAAAGAATAAAAAAAAGTGCGCAACAAGTAGTTGATTCAGGCGATGATGATCTAATGGTTGCATGGTGTCAAAAAATGGGCGTTAAGCTTTAACGTTCCGGTGTCGCGAAGCCGGTAAGAGTCGGGTAATTTCCCGGCGTAACGGTGTGTCGGGTAATCGTGCCAATCCTGACAGTTCACGTGAGACTATACCACGAATCCAAATTAAAACGGTCGGTGTAAAGCCTCCCAGCTATTACGCCGACCTCGGGAGGAAAGATGTTTATTATTATATTGTTTTTACCTGCATATCTATTGTCAGGATATGGTGTCTTTAAAGGATTAATTGATAAAAATATATATTCAATAGCTTCCTGGGGTTGTTTGATGATAGTGATATCTATTTTTGTGATAGGAATAGAAATATGCAATTCAATAAACAACATAAACAAAAGAACAACAAATTAAGGAGTGACAGCCATGACAACGATTGATAAAATTGCAACCGTAGATTTTTTGAAAGAAATCTACAAAAAAATCAAACCGTCAAACACCAAAGGGATAACTATATCTCATCCCTTGTTTGTGTTTGATAAGCCGGAAAAGGAAAGTCACCTTGCTAAACTCATCATAAAACTTGAAGAGGAGATATTCTTTGATGAAAACGGAGAATAACGCCGAGACAATAACCTGCATAATATATATCAATAATGAACCTTTTTTATGTTTTCCGGAATCGAAGGAAGTTTATAATGAAATGATATATTACAAACTTCCTTATCAGAAAAGGGCAAGATTCAGATTGTCTGAAATACCAAATCTTAAATTCAGGTTTTTAGAAATTAGAGAATCATTATATAACGGATTCTTTAAAATCAATTGTGAAATGGAGTAAATTATGAAAGATGAAATTGTTTATAAAGAAAAATATCGAAAACCAGGTGTGAAACATATTAAACCTCCTGTGGTTGATAGCGACATGGAATGCTTTGAGGCTTATACAATCGAAGCGGGGATAATTGAAAGAGACGGGCAACGGCTTGAATATCAAATTATTAAAGCTTTTTTTAAAGAGAAGGATATTAATCATGACAATAAACGATTTTTTAAATATGGATGTAATTGCATTAAGTAATTATATTGATGACAAAAAACATTATGATAAAATATCAAAAGATTTGTATCGTTCAACCTGCGAATGTATAGATGCGATAGACGCATTAAGCAATGAAAATTTTCCCGTTAATACTGCAGGTAATAGACAGATGAATGTAATCGTAATTGAGATACTCAAAGACTATACCGAACGAATAAAACGAGGTGAAATAAAATGAAGAAATGTATTTTTTTATATTCCCGAATATACACAATATTAAAAAACACAAAACGTAAAAAAGACAGGATAAAAAATAAAAGACTATTTACATGCAAAAACTTTATGGCAACAAACCTGAACGTAAGCAAACCTTTTAAAAATAGGTTTCTACATTGCTTTTTATGTCCGTTCAAAGAAAAGGAGTAACCCATGAACCCATCAGATCAGGAGTATAATGATATAATGAGACAAACACCCGAGAAACCGCGGTGTAAAGTCTGTGATAATGAATTCGCCGACAGAGACCCGAAAATTAAAACGGTCTTATTATTAAATTACGATGCTAAAGATAACGCTCCGATATATGGTGAATTCTATATTTGCCGGGGGTGCATTTACCGTATATCAGCAACGATTGATGTTATGTTACAAGATTAAGCCGCAAGATATACATTACTGTACCATGAGTCAAGATGCGGAACTCCTATACCTTTTCCCCATTCGATTAGATCCTCTACGAATTTATCGCGGCTCATAATCTTTTGAGTTATATAGCATAAGCAATTCGGATGAGGAAAATCAGGAACACTCCCTTCCTGGTACGGTGAATCCGCCGCAAGATCCGGACAAATACAATTTTCATGAGATACACCTCCGGTTAGATTCCATATATATTCCAATATCGCCGGGTTTAATTTTCCTTGCAATTTCGCGGCATCCTGCAGGGATATATACAATTCCGATCTTGCAAGACGCATCGCCCTCCAATCTATATTTTTAGGGATGCGTTTCCTGAATTTGCCGGATCCACTGACAAGATCCCCGTATCGTTTCATCAATCCCGACTTGCCCTTGTTAGCATATACTGACAAGTCTTTTGCTATATCCAAGACATCCCGCCCCTGGGCCAACCCGGATAAGACAAGATCCTTGACATTATTTTCCCAATATTTCGCTAACCCTGGCAGGTACGGTTGTTGATCGGTCCCGGGAAACCCCCATATTTTATCAGAAAATTTATACCCGTCATCCCATATCCTGTTATATGTTAATTCTATAAGATCAATATTTATTTGGGTATACAATCCTTCGATAACATCAAACTTGATTTTTTCTATATCAGCGGCCCGTAATGCATCAGAAATATATTTTATATGCGGTTTGCTTGTCTCTGTTATAGATTTATTTATTGTGTCAATTATTGATATTTCAACCTGAGCGGCTATATGCGCACCGGTATCCCTTAATGATTTTTCAAGGGCTTTAAGGGAATCGGCGGTTAATGATTTTCCACTACTTTTTATTTTAAGTGTTTTTATTTTTTCGGCGACTTCATCCGCAGCCTTAATATATATATATGCTATCTCACGACGGATTGTACGTGTTATGCGTTTTATAGATTCCTGTGATTTTTTTTGTGCTTTGTAAAAATCGGCTTGTGTCAATTATGGTTAACCTCAAATGTCATGTTTAAGGTTCTATTATTTAGTTTATCCGGATAAAATAAAGTTAACATCCCGTATGAATAATAAACCGGGGCATTATATAGATAGATGGCTTTACCGACTTTTATTATTTTTTTCATTAAGTTTTCCTCTTAATTTTTTTTGAACATTTTTGACAAATAGTTTTTCCTTTTAATATAAATCTAACATAAGAATTCCTTCCACATTCATCACAAGTGCCTCTACCAGTTATATATTTTATTTTTTTCATAGATTCCCCTGGAAAATTAAATCTTGCATTTCATCTTGTGGGAATAAATTGGTTTGTGATATATGGTTTTTATACCGGTCCTCTTGAGCTTGCCAGTAATCCGGGTCATTTTCGGTGCCGATAAAATCAAACCCCATGTCATAACAGGCGATACGGGAAGAACCGGAACCCACGTGTGAATCAAAGATTTTCCATTCGGATTGAGTGTAGTTTTTAAGGAGCCATTTATATAAGGCAATGGGTTTTTGATGCCTATGGATTCTTATTTCTTTATTTCTCATATTTCCCTGCAGCATACCAGCCCATCTATATTTAAAAATCCTTGTTGCTATATTAAAAGAAGTCCATGCAAGTTCACAATCCGCATAATCAGTATTTCCATTTTCTTTATCCCAGATTATCATGCATGAGGTATCATATAAATCATTTATAAAATAATTGCCACCCCATATTATTTGATTTTTTGATATTCTAAAAAGTTCTTTAAAATAATTTGAGTCTGGTCTTTTACATTCATAAGGTTTGTATTTTTTAGCAAATGCTTTTTTACCCCTGGTTTCATTTTTCGATGTTTCCTCTCCATTCCCATACGGCGGATCCACAACCGCCAAATCAAAAAACTTATCCGGTACCGTCGACATATACTCCATATTGTCGACGCAGTACACTTCATTTTTAATACTCAATTTTCACTCCTCTTGTCTGTATTTTCATCATCCTGGTTATCATCATTACCGTTCCCCGTTCCGTCATTTTTCATATCATAATACGCCTGGTCAAGATAAGACGATAACTCACCATCAGCTTTTATAGCAGCTTCAAAATCTTCGTAAGATATTTCGACCTTATCCTTTAGCAATTCCTTAAGTATATTATATGCCGTGCGCCGTGAAACCGCCTTACTATTCAATAACTGCATTATCGAATCTGAATAATTTTTAAAAATTACACTTCGTTCTGTTTCGGTTAGACTGTCAATATCATTCCAGGGAATATTTATTTTTTCAGGCGGTGTCATGTTATACGCTAACCCTATCAATCCAAGTGTTGCAGTTATTAATTCATGATAGGGGTTATAATATTGAGCCTGTAATTTCCCGATATAAGCTATGAATGAACTTTTTTGAGTTTCCGGCGATGAGGCATTCCCAACCATCTGCAATCCCCATAGCATTTCAGGAATACCGGTAGTCTGACATATACCCCAATAATCAATGTTTAATATTTTTTCAAAATTTTCGATAACGTGTTGAGGGACAATAATTTCTGTTTTTTCAACACCTGTTTTATTAATCACAAAATTTTTATTCGATATCGAAACCTGTGATAAATCATCATACCCATTATTAGAAAGCCATGTGTCAACGTCGGATGTTTCCTGTATTTGCTTCGCAGTGGTACTTAAACCATTTTCATGAGTTACTTTGTTAACCTGCGCATATGCCTTAATCAAGGGTATTATTTTCTCAATTTCGGAATGGCCTTCAAAATCACCTTCTATTTTCCGATTGCAAAACAATACCGGTAATATCCCGGTTGGGTTTTTCCTGATTACGCTTTGATTGATTCCCCTGGGAAGTATCCCGTACCTTGTAACAATTATTTTACTTTTCGTATAGGTGGTTTTTTCTTTAAAATTATACAACGTCTTATCATCCATCGTGTAGAACTGATAATAAACCGTCGTGACAAACCCGAAATACTGTTTTGTTGATGGATCTATTAAGACATCGGATATATCTTTTGATTTGATGAACCTCCATTTTACTCGCCCGGTCGACGCTTCAAACCACGGGAAAACAGCCAGGGTTCCTATGAGATTTGCAAGCAATTGAATGTTTTGTTTTATAATTACAAACTTTTCGTTATAGTATTCTAATTGCTCATCCCAGAATTCATCCTGGTTATCCTCAAATTCAAAATGAGGAAAACCCATAAAATTAAGAGGGATGTCAATAACCGGAGCACAAAGAAAAGCCCCGAGTTTATATCCTGGTTCAGTGTTATTATATAAGTTGATAAGCAAATCATAATTGGCGGTTTCCGGAAATGTCAAATCTATCCTGGCATTATCAGATCTTCCAACGGTCCCGCGGTTAACCGCGGATGAAGAAGAAAACAAACTTGAATATAAATTGCTTAATGAAGCCGCAACACCATTCCACCAATCAGAAAAACCCATATACTACCTCCCGAGACTTTAAATAGTGTTATTATAGTCTATTAACTCTTGTTTTGTCAAGTATTTTCTGTGTTTGTTTTTTATCTTACAAATTCTATGCTCTTCAACACTTCCGGGCGATTTTTTCCACCCGGGCATAAAAAAAATTATATCACATTTCAACATCCAGGAAATGCAATCATCAAGAATAGCTTCCCTGCCCTCAATTGTGTAGTCGGCCCCCTCTAAATACATAAAATTAGTATGAGGACAAAAAACTGTATATCCCTTGCTTCTCAAATAAGCTGCCGCTTTCATAGCCTCCTGGATATTTTCTCTTATGGTTTTTTTGTCCCCCGAATAAGGCCCTGCAACATAAGCAAATATTTTTTCTTTCGTTTTGTTCATACATCCAACCTCCCAGCATTACGCCTGATATTTTTTCTTACCTTCTCTCGCATCTTTTCCCGGTTTTCCGACGACACAATAAGACTATTCCCTGACACATAACAAGCCAATACAACCGCGTCACCTTCATCCGGGGACCGACCATACAAATCCTTAAAATCTTCTTTTTTCTGTATTTTTTTTCGGATCTTCGTATCATATCCATACGTCCGGGCCGTCAAATCTTGCACTAAGTCTGTTGAATTAGAATCTCTGGGGATTTCAAGATATTGCATCATTTCGGCGGTTTCAAAATACATTTCCGTTGCTACATTCGCATATTCCTTGTCATCTTTTGCGGTTCCACCGAAGTTTATAGGGTTCACATTTTTAAACCCCCATAATTTTAATTGATCTATCATACCACCGGCCCCTAATCCCCCGTTATCTATATTTATGATAGAGAATTTATTATCTGCCTTGGCCGCAACCTCTCTGGCTGTCACTATAGGAGCTTCGTGTTTTATCCTAAAAAGTTTTTTCATCTTATATCCACGTCTCTCATAAGCAATAGAAAAATCATCGCCAAACCTTGCAACGTCTACACCTATTACCTGTTTCCCGGATGCCTTGACAATCCTATTCATAGCAAGATCAACAAGATCACGTCTCATTATAGCTTTTTCAACCTGAGCTATGGGTTCATTCATATAGATATGTAAATATTTGTCATAATTATTTTTACGCATGATTTCCATTTCAAGGCGTAGTACATCAGGAAACCACGGATTGTCTATATAATTACATTCGATGAATAGGGTTGATGGATCATCTTTACACATGTTGTATTGTTTCATCACCGGGTCAACCTCAAAATATTTGTTCCATATCATCCATATTTCGGAGTCAGGCGCGCGGATGGTATGAATAGCCATATCCCAGGACACTTCCGGTACCGCTTCCCCTTCATCGACTATCAGATAGTTGAAATTAGAATATCCCTTGATTGATCGTGCAGCCCGTAAATCACGCAACCCTTTGAATTTAAAAATACTGCCGGTTTTTATATTAACAATTTTTTCGTTTTGTATATCCCAATTCGGATATCCCATATACCGTATCATTTCTGCAATTTCTGAGTGCAAGGAATCCGCTATTGAATCCAGGATTTCCCTTGCCCACAAAACCTTGATTCGTCTAATCGAAGCAATACGTATCATTATCCGCACAACAGATTGTGTTTTCCCGGACCCCCTCCCACCAGTTATAAATTTCTTACGGTAAGGTTCCCACAAGGGCATGAGCTTAGGCGGGATTTGATCAAGCTCTTGCTGTCTCAATAATTGCAAGAGCCTAATATTATCGTGTGTGTCTATTGTTTTTTTATATACTGGTTTTATCAATATCTCATTCCAATATTTTAATTTATTCCATTCCTGTTTCTACAATTTATTTTTATTTCACAATTAAAGCACCCCGGTTGATTTATGCAAAATTCATTAAAAGAATCTCTAAATAATTTATCAAACATAAGCGCCCACACAATATGACTTTTTTTGCTGGGTAAATTATTATAATATATAATATAATTTAAAAAATCTTCTACAAAGTCTATGAATGTTTTAATTATTATTTGCATTATGTAAAGGATCCTTTTTTCTTAATTCCTGCAATAAAATCCCTGTTTTCAACTCTAAAAAAGATTTATCCCCACAATACGAATCATTAAGTTTTAAAATTTCCTCCCGTCGGTAAAATACACTTTTCCCTTCAACCAACCTTTCCCAGGCTGTCAAGATCCCGGAAAATGTGTCCCATTCGTCGATGTCATTACATAAGGACCATCCGCAATAGCCATTATTTATCAAAATAACGCCTATCTTTCTACGGGTTTCATCCCGGACATAAATCAACCGGTCAACCTCTGCCGGTAAGTTCTCAAACTCGTCTACAAAACATTTCGGTAGTTTACTCATTACTACAACTCCTTTTCTTTAGTAAGTATTTTAAAAATAATTATCTATATAGACTATTATTTTTTATCTATATTTTTTTTAATTGCTTCTTCTATACAATTCAAAAGCGCTGCATTTCTTTTATAATTATGATTTAAATTAAGATAATCTATAATATAACTTAATGATTCCTTTGCTGCCTTTTCTATTTGTTGATTATTCATGAAAATTTACTCCTTTTCTTTCCTAAACTGTCTAATATAATTCACCAACGGCAACGCCGTGATCGGTGTACGATGTTTCAAGCTATATGCAAGATACACAATCTCGCCTAAAAATTCAACCAAAATTAAAACTTTTGTATTTGACTGGATTTTGTAATCAATAATATCCCCACTTTCAATCTTTTTTATGAGATTCTTTATATCTCGCCTGTTACATAATAATTCATATCTATGCCATAATCGGCTTTTAAAATGAGCTTTTTTGAATCGTTTAACATCAATATAACGCTCATTCTTCATTTTTATTTTCCGGTATGTCTATGGGTGGGGCTATGGCTAAAACCTTATTACTTGATATATATTCTTGAATTTCAGCTATCCTTTCTGCATCGGTCATTTCGTATATAGGCTTTTTCCCGGTGGCATCTTCATTTAGATCCGTGTCATGAATCCTGAACACTTTCTCGACAAACTCACGGGCTTTATCACGGTCACATAATTTTATCTTGATCTGTTTTCTCCCGAGTCTATCATAACTTGTTTCTATTGATTCAATACAATATGCGAAATCATCCAGGGCTTTTAATGTAGTTGCCCCCTTCGGTAGATTTAACTCACCATCAGGCGTTATAATATCACCTGGATTAAAACAAGTTCGGATCAACCATATTTTTATCAACCGGTCTTTAACAGTCTCGCGCCTAACGCCTGTCATATACTCGCCATAGCGGATAAGTGCTTGACGGCCCTTTTGAGATTTCAAAAATCTGGAAGGATATATAGACGTTTTATATCCGCCGATGCCCGGGAAGATACGATAATCGTTATCTACATAATCAATTATCGTTTGTTGCTGTTTATCGTTTAATCCCTGGGTCCAGTAATCGTCAAAAAGCATTTTTTATTTATCATCCTCTTTTGTTTTGTTTAGCTTATCCCCGCAAGCACTTAATCCCTTACTATCCATCTGCTTTAGATATTTCATACAGTTTTCATCATACAGCTTAGCATTGCAAACAAACCGAGCCGCACATTCTTTTCCAGTAGGGGTCAAACAATCAGCTTCCATATATATCGTCCTCGTCTATATTTAATTCAGCCATTCCTTTTTTAGTAATTATTAATTCATCGTTTTTTAGTTTTAAATAAATGCCATATTCCATGATTTTATACATCATAAACAACCCGGCTAAAAAACAAACTATTGCCGTTATTATTGTTATAATCATTTTTCATTCTCCTTGTTCCTTTTGATATCCAAAAAGAATATCATCAATTATACAATCTCCCATATACATATGACCTAATTCTTTAAAAGAAAAAGGAGGAATTCCTCTTTCTTTTAGCTTATTAACGCATTCCTCAAGGATATTATAATAATTTTTCCCATGTTTAGGGCTACCACTTCCGGCCATTTTTTCATTTACTGCTTTCATATCCTCATCTTCCTCGCTTTCTTAAATAACTTATCGTCTATAGTCGCGGCGCACTTAATTACCTGTGAAGCTAACCACTGCCTTCCCTCTGCGACCGAACTAACAACCGTCGAATCTTTCAGAGACGAAAAGCAAAATATCTCGCCTTCCCGTACTTCAAACATAATACCGAGAAATATACCGAAGTATGTAACTTTTTTTGATTTACATATTTTTGATAATGCAATTACTTCATCGGAATAAAATAATTCATATCCCCTGCGCTTCCGTTTAGGTTTATACTTTTGGCGCTGTTCAATTTCACACTCCTTACATTTCGGTCGATATCCACCCATACCGGATTTATAGAATTCATGAATGGGTTTTGTTTCATTACACTTTGAACAGGTTTTTGTTTTTTCTTCCATGGGCTATATGTCCCAATTTTCAGGATCATTTTTAAAATTAACATCACATATATTTTTCAAAAAACAAAAAGTGCAATCAAGTCTATCGCTACAATATTTTTTAATTTTATTAAGTATTTTTTTTGCTTCTTTTAAATTTAATATTTCCCGGGATACATCGGTTGGCTGTATATTTTCCCCCGACTTCCCGGGAACTTCTTCAAGCCATTCGGGGAGCCAGAAAAATCCATAATCAAAATAGTTTCCTTCCCCCTCCGTGCTATTTGAATTTATTTTTTTACCGCAATAATCAAACATTTTATTAGAAAAACCACAATTATCAATTTCTCTGTGTACATATCCTGTAATATATTCTATATACCCATTACTCTTAAGCCACTTCACTATCTCGTCTTTCGATTTTACGTAAAGCCCTGGCTCGCGGGTGTCGGGGTGAATAACAGAAAAAACCGTTTTATCTTTACCCGATGCGATATCAATACCAACAAATGTTTTTTGCAGTTTATTAACCAAATCGTCAAAATCTTTTTTTAATTCTGTGATCTGTTTTTTAAAATCAACAATATCACAATGCTGCTTAGTAAAATTCCTGGTATTATCATCAACAAAAGTACTGAGTATTCCTCTTGATGATTCAAGGGTTTTTATCCGGGATTCGAGTTCCTTTAAAATCCAAGCTTGCCATTTGTCAAAATTATTATCAATATTACAGTGGACAAAATTAATTTTTTCTTCACTCATGTTCATCACTCCTTATAAATTAAATTAAACATATATAAGATACTATACCAAACTCAGAAATAAAAGTCAAGTAAAATCTTTATTTGTGACCCTTTGTGACAATAAATTACAATTACAACCATTTGTCAAAAATAACTTGTTATACCATAAGGAATTAACTTGATATAGAAAAAGTTTTGACAAAAAAAATATTGAGTCTGTCAAAAATAACTTGTTATACCATAAGAAATTAAATAAATATTTGGGAGTTTTGACATTTTGACAAGTTCTGCACACATATATATATGTATTAATATATTTTATATAAATTTATATAAAATTCTCTATGCGTATATATATAAATTTTAAATTTAATAAATTTTTTATTAAAGAGGGATTAATTGCTTATACCATAAGAAATTATTTTTGACATCGAATTGTCAAGGCGTGTCAAAACTTTTTGGAAAGTGAGTTAACTTGTTATATTATAAAGAATTAGTTTTGACACGAGTTTTGACAAAATGATTTATTTTTTGTCAAAAAACCTAATTTAATTTAGAAAATAATTTATTTATATTTATTATTTGATTATTTTTATTATTTTTAATAAAATACTTGACATTTTTATTATTATTTGATATAATAAATATAAAATAAAGGAGGTTGAGTGAGGTGGATAAAATTACTACAATAAAACTTAACAATCAAATATGGATCGAATTAAAAAAGAAAGCACTGGATAAACAAATTAAATTTAATGAGCTCTTAAATATTATTTGCAAAGAATACCTTGAGAAAAATGCCGGTATTAATAATAATGAGAAAGTAGGGTTGGTATAAACATAAGGGGTTATGGTGTAATTGGTAACATGATAATGGCCATACAAGAAGATGAGCCCGCAGATACAAGATGTTAGGTTGGATAATCGGATAGCTCTTCTTGGAATTTTTATTATACAGGTTCGAATCCTGTCAGCCCCATTTTATTATTTTATGGAAAGGAGTATAAATGATAACAGAAAAACAAATTATGAATATTATAAAAAATAAAGCTGAATTGATATCAGGTGTAATAGTGACCGATGAAGATAGAAAACTTGCAAAGATATTAAGGTCTCATTATGTTAATGAAAAGCCGGAAATATGGCAAAAAATATACAAAGAATTATCTTCAATAAGTTTTGAGCATGCTTCATTAGAAGCGAGTGCGGTATTATTGGCTATGCATAGAAAGCGGGAGGTAAAGCCATGAAATGTAAAAACAGATTTTGCTATATGTTTTCAGAAAAGGAAAAAGGGAATTGTAAAGTATTTTATCCATATCAAATGGAGAATTGTCCAACAAAGAAAGAATTTGACCAGTTTGTCCTGGTAAACGGGATAGGTGAAATAGAGACAGGGGAGGAAATAAGCGATGAACGGTAAAAAAGAGTTTGCTGATAAATTATTATCCGAACCATCATATAAAAGACGGTTGAGGATGATTAAGGAAATATGTATAAATGGATTTTGTGATGAATGTATTTTTTATAGTGGTCCATTTTGCAAAGCAAGAAATCTTAACAAGAAAGCTTTCCCCCAAAGGCCCAGTCTATGGGAAATAGAAGACTTACAAGAAAATCCAGAACCCGAGAAAACAGAAGTCAAGATGACTCGTAAGCGATTGAAGAAACTGTGGAAGATTAAAAGGCATTGCGAAAAACAAAACGATTGTTCTTATTGTGGGTATTTTAGCAATAAAACAAATATTAGATCGTTACCTGTATGTTATTTTTTTAACGAATATGCTAATAAAATGACCGTTCCTGTTTTTTGGAATCTCCCTCCACTCCCTAAAAAGAAAAGATTTAAAGATAGGTTTGTGTTAGGCGAGAAAATCGATAAAAAATTAAACAAGGGTATCGTGAAGGCGTTATATATAAAAGGTTATTATTCAATAACATGCAATGTATGGGATTATGACAAAAAAAATAAAAATGAAGAAGAAATTATAAGTATAACTTCAGATTGTCGCTATATATCAGAAAGCGGGTTTGATTTTATGCACGCCGAACCGGTGGAAAGGTAATAATGAAAAGAAATAAATCTCAAGATTTAGAATATTATAAAAATATTTTAAAGAAAAACGAAAAAACAGAGAAAGAGGCTAAATCTAAAAGATGGTATACAGAAGATGATCCAGCACGGATAAAAATCATAAGAATTTTTAATTAATATAAATAAGGAGCATTAAATGGAATCAATAACCAGACAACAGAGAATTAAAAGAAACACATTAGTTATTATTGCGGCTATATTATCAATAATATTTTTTATTATGTGTACAATATTATTTTTATATTTATCACTTAAAAATAGTGTATGGTATAAAACACCTATAGACGGCAATGAATTGGAATGGAGCATAAACGTTGTATTATGCACTGTTTATTGGGCATTATTTATAATTGATATATTTTTAGTTATTTTTGAACCCATCGTTATTATAACAACATGGTGGATAAAATGAACGAATATACATTCTCCACTCCGGATCATAAACATAAAATAACTGTCCGGACAAAATATTACAAAGATGCAGAGGATCAAATGAAAGCCATTAAAAAACGGTGAGGTATTACTGGGATTATGAACTGCACAGGCTGGATTGATAATATAGAGATTGAAGAGGAAAAAAATAAACCTGGACAGTTGGATTTATTTTAATTATATTAAATAGATAAGGAGATTGAGAAATGAAATTAAGAACGCAGGAAGAATTGTTAAAATATCATAAAGAGAATAATGGGCTAATATACGCTATGACAGATATTGATATTATATGCTTTATGGATTTTGATATAGTCAAACCTTTTTTGAAAGAAGGAACGACAAAAAATACATGGGACAACGGCAGAGAAACTTATACGTTAGAAAACGTTATGAAAGAAATGAAAGATTATTTAAAATTTGCATTTGAAAAAGCAAATGGCAAGAGGGGACTTTCAGCGGCCAGATCTTTACAGCATTACAAAAATTGGTTTTTTCTAATTGGCGAAGATGAAATGTGTAAAAATATAAATATAGGGGAATATAATTATGGTTTGTCAAAATTAGAGGAAATCAAGAAATGGTTAGAGGAGATTAAATCATGAAGAAAGCATATATTAAAATTCACAAAAAAAGGTTATTTCACATAAGTATTATATTGATTTTGTTTTTATTTATAATAATTGGAAGTTTTTATTTATGTACAATAGCTAAAAATAAAGTTGGTATATTATTTCTTTTAGCTATTGTTTTTAATGCTGGATGGTATTTACATGAATATAGAATGTGGGTTGACAAAAAATATCCTGAAAAAGAAGAGTGTTGTGGAAATTGTTTTTTCCATTACATAGATCCTTATGAGATTCATCGATGTAATGAAAAAAATATGTATAAACCATATGTTGATGACCTTGATTATGTATGTAATTATTATAAGAATAAGGATAAACAAGATGAATAAAATCGAAATAGATAATAAGATAAAAGAACTTAAAGAACAACTCTCAGAGGTGGAAGGAACCGAAACGGAAATATACACCCGTATCGTTGGATATTATCGCCCGGTAAAAAACTGGAATAAAGGGCAGGCTGCTCAACGATCGCATAGGGTTAATTTTGATATAAAGAAAACAGTTTAACCCCGTACGTTGTGCGGATAATATATTTTACGATACTCTTTTCCAAGGAGGCTGGTATATAAAAATACGTTTGTAGTAGTAGATAAGGTAATCGGTCCGGAGTAGTAGCCGGGCCGGGGTTATAAGGAGGGTTAAATGAAAACAATAGATATTAAGATTAGTGAATTGTGTGATGAGATAGATTACTGGAAAGAAAGGTGTTTTGATGCCAGGGAAGAACTTGAAAATATCAAAGCTAAATATCATAAACAAACCATAAATTCTATCAAACATAATGAACATATGATGGGTAATTTTTTAAAATTGGCTTTAACTTCGGATTTAACTAAATTACAAAAAGCCTTTAAGGAGGAATAAATGGACTTCAAAAACGATTTAAATCATGTGATATTAACCGGGCGATTGACCAGAGACCCGGAATTAAAGTATACGAATTCCGGTATGGCTACATGTCAATTCGACATAGCGGTTAACAAGAAGTACAAAAAAGATAATGAAGAAATAAAAAAGGTGTTATACGTTACCATAAAAACCTGGGGAAAATCCGCCGAAAATTTCAACCAATATAAAAAGAAAGGTGATATAATCCGGGTTATAGGTGAACTTGATTGCTCAATCTGGAAAGACGACCAGGATAAAAACCACCGGAAAGATTTTGTGAATGCGGTAACGATTGAATACGGATACTCCGATAAAAAACAGGATGGATCCGGAGTTGATATATCGGATGATGATATACCATTTTAACCCCAGGTTAACCTAAGGTAAAACTAAGGTTTGTTATGCTTGACTTTATGAAGTTATTTTATTATGTTTGTTGTAATGAAAACAGACCGGATTAAATTGACCGGCGGAAAGCATTAGGAGAGACGCAGGTTTGAAACTGCATGAGGGGGGAGTTCGATGGCATGATCCTTTAACCCCTCATTTTTTTTATTCAGCCACGTGAATAACGGTTATTATTGGGTTTTTGTGGGGTTTAACCCGGGTTCGTGGCTGGCTCGGGGCCCTGCAAAAACCTTTTTTATTGTAAGGAGTGAATTGTTGAATATTGATTCTGATTTTTTGAAAACAAAACTTTTATTTTATTGGCGATTTAAACGCGGATATTATTATTGTGCAACGGAAGTGAATACAGGGAAAGAAATTGCAGATGTGATGTTATGTAATGATAAGGAAATAATTGAAATTGAGGTAAAAATAACATTCAGTGATTTTATAGCTGATTTTAAAAAACCTAAACATTATATACATCAAGCAAACAAAAGAGAATATCATTATTTAAAATCAAACAAATTCTTCTTTTGTGTTCATCCTGATATATCAGATAGATGTAAAACATATTTAGATGAAAATAATTATCAATATGGATTAATTACTTTTAGAGGAAAATTGATTATATTAAAATCATGTAGAAAATTAAAAAAAATAGATACCCGTGAATTTAATTTTGTAAAAAATGAAATAATTAGAAGGGCTACGAGTGAATTAGTAAATCTAAGGGAGGCAAAAACATGTCAGCTGAAATAATAGAAATGATAAATGAATTGCGATCCCGAATTGATTCATTACAACAAGCCTTGATTGAAGAACGCAAATTAAGTTTCGACTTAGCTAAAGAAATTGAACGGCTCAACCGGATTATAGCAGAAAATAATGACAAGGATGATGGAAAATGAATTTAAATAAAGAAGAAAAACATATATTATTACATACTTTGGGATTATCAAATATCAGGTGGTACGATAAAGATAAAATAAAAAATCCATACCGGAATAGATTTTACACCTCAGAAAATACAACAGATTACCCGATTATAAAAAGCTTAATTGATAAAGATTTAATGCAAGATACGGGGAAAGGGTGTGGAAATAATGACCAATCGAATTGTCGGTATTTTTTTGCTACTTTGAAAGGAATTGAAACTGCTCAAAGAATAGTGCTTGAGTCTATACCTAAACTATCCAGGTCAAAAAAAAGATATCAATTATATTTACACATGGAAGTAGATGAACCTTTTATAAACTGGTTAAAAAATCCGTATTGGGATGATTGTCGAAAACGGAACGGAGTGTGAAATGAAAATCTCTAAAAATATAAGGATAGCACAAGAAATTATTATTTGCTGCAAATGTAAAAAAGGAATTCATATTGGTGAAGCGTACTGGGTTCATGGCAAGCTATCACTACATATTTTATGCAAACAAAAAAACAGTGATTATCAATATAAATCCGGCGATAAAGTCAAGGTTGAGATTTTCCCTGGGAATTGGATTTCAGGGGTTTTCCAGTCTTACGTTCCGGTATCGCTTAAGGAAAATCATTATTATAATATAAGTCTTAATCTCGGGGATGGGAAGTATAAGATTCAATCATCCCCCGAGAAAGTGAAGAAGGTAAAATGAAAGAAGTTGAATGTCTTAATTGTTCAAATAGAATAAAGAAAACACAAGGTTATTTCTCAACTCTTATTGAGTGGTGCTCAAGAGCAAGAAGGCCTATTACTGACTTGGGGGAATGTCCTTTAAAGAAAAAGGATATTAAATCAATTATAAAATATAATATTCAGAATGCTAAAAATTTTTTAATGGAAACTTCTTCCTTGCCTATGGGGATGAAAACCCATGATATAATATCCAATAGAGCAAAATTAGAATATTGCTTAAAAAAGTTTAGAATTTCTAAAGTTAAAAGTTTGAACGATGATAATTTTAAAGAAATATTACGTTATGTAATTTTAATAAAATCTTTCTATTTTGATATTATGAAAACAAAAGGAAGGTAAACCTATGATAACAGATAAAACCCGTGAAAAATGGGATGAAAAAATTGATAGTATTTTTACTTGTTTAGTTGCTGGAAACATTTCTTGTACAGATTGGGAAATAGAATTTATTGATTCGATTTTCGAGAAACGAGAAAAGGGAATTGATTTATCATATCGACAATCTAAAACATTAAATAAAATATTTGGAAAAATTAAGTAAGGAGAAAAAGCTGTGAAAACAAAATATAAATATATCGAAATGCAAAAAATGGAAACTATTGATAAAAATAGAAAAACTGATATTTATATAATTAAAAATATAAAATCACAATCAGGAATTGGAAAAATAAAATGGAATCCAGGTTGGCGTCAATATTGTTTTTTCCCGGATAATGAAACTGTTTTTTCACAAGGATGTCTTGATGATATAGGAGATTTTTTATGGCAATTAAAACAAGAAAAATCAAGTAAGGAGAAAGGCGATGGATAATTGTGTAAAAAAATTTGATGATATATGTAATTTGTTAAAATCAATTTCTACTGTTACCATATGGCCATTCATATGTATAAGAGATATATGTTTTGAAATTAAATGTATTCCAAATATTGTTTTTAAAATAACATATTATAAAAATATTTCTACATTATATTTATACACAAAAGACAAAAAATCTATCATTAATAAAATATATCACTTAGAATTCAAATTTAACAAAATGGAATTAAGTTCTACATGGCCCAATAGTCATAAATTAGATTTAATGTTATATAGAGAAGACAATCTTGTTTCTGTTATTGGTGTTGAATTATAACTAAAACGATAAGGAGAAAACCGATGTATAAAATGCCTAAATTAGCAATAATTACAATTTTAATTTTATTGATAGGCTTGAATTTTTGTGTAGTATATTTAATTTGGATTGTTTCACAAAGGAATCAAATCTTAACCATCGATCAAGACCAATATATTATAATATTTTTTATTATTTCAATTTTTTCGTTTGTTTCAGGCATCCTGTTTTTAGCCGGTCAAAAATCCTGGACCATGGAAAACTTGTGTAGTCGGATAGAAAACTCCCGGACTATAAACAATTGTATCCTATTACTTGATCAACGTAAAAAGGAAATTGACGATGGTATACCTGACTTTGTAGAAGTCAAAATTGTTACGCCCTCAAAAAATAAACTATAAAGGAGTAGACCCATGGAAAATATAAATAATAATTTAATCTGTTTATTAAAGGCTTACCCGAATGCTAAAATATACACCCTAACTCATGCTGAGGTTGTGTGTGATGATTATGGGTATTGGCAAGGGAAAATTGAAAAAGTTTATTATGGTAAATTCTGGAATGATGATTGTAATTTATTTTTGAACGAGAAAGATGCCTTGAATTATCAGGAAGAATATAATTATAAAATGGAAGAAATTGTAGGCATTATAATTTTAATCAATAATTAAAACAGGAAACCATGAAATATAAGCCGATAATAAATCCAAAACTTCCACCATTCAAGGATGAAGACTATAAAAAACTCGGGGAATTTAAAAAAGCATATAAGTATACAAACGAATTGGGCGAATGGATTTATTGTACTGCTTGTTACTTGTTAGATGGTAAACGTAATTATCATAAATTTATATACAACGAAAAAGAAAATGAATGGTCCCGGGAAGTTAATATAAAAAATAATGTATTGTATAATCTGGATAAAATATACAAATATCATGGTCGTGATATAGTAATGGTCGATGAAGAATCCAGTATTTCAATATTAGAAGAATCTAACCCTGATGATTTTATTTTTACCACTTACACCGGAACACCGGCAGACATAGAAACGACCGATTTAAAACCGTTATTGAATCGTGAAGTTTTTTATTGGTCTGGGTCATGGATGATCTCAAAGGCTATAAGAAAGTACATAAAATTAAAAATGAAACATTTCATTATTGTCGAACCATTGATTGATCGGCAGGGATGGAATATAACCGATGATTTAAAAGCGATTGGGTTTGAGCCAGAGCAAATAAAGAAATACATATACAATATACAAGATACCATCGAAGATAATGAAGAGTTAAAAGAAAAAGATAAAAAGAAAACAATTGAAGAGATGGAATTTCCGTTTCAATTGTTAGGGTATGGTCAAGGGTATATGTACATTCTCCCTGGGGAAACAGGACAAATATTAAAAATTAAACAGGGGACGTTAAATATGAACCATTTAAAAGCTATAGCGCCTTTGGAATTCTGGCAACAATATGCGGGTTTCCCTTGTAAAACAGGTGTGCGTGTTGCCTGGGATATAGCTATTGACGATGTTATACGCAAATGTTACGCTATGGGACCATTCGACAAACAAAAGATACGGGGCCGGGGTGCTTGGCTTAATGAAGAAAATAATAATTTGATTATTCATACCGGTAAATATTTGATAGAACAGAATAAAAAAGTCGATGTGAGAAAGTATCAAATGAATGGATACGTTTATGAGCGACTCCCGGAATTAAAATTATCAATAAAAAATGAAATGATAGAAGAAGCTGACCTAAAATTGATAATTGAATGTTTTGGGTATCTGGCGATTGAAACAAAACTACAATTAAACTTGCTTATAGGATGGTGCGTGTTAGCTCCGTTTTGTGGTGCGTTAACTTGGCGGCCTCACATATGGGTAACGGGTGGAGCCGGGACGGGTAAATCTACTATTATTCAAAAAATCATATGGAAAATGCTTGGACCCTTCAAAGTATGCCCGAAAGGTGACAGTAGCGCCGCTGGAATTTTCCAGTATCAAACTAATGATTCATTGGCAATATGCTATGATGAGGCAGAAGCGAGTACAAATAAAATAGATAATATAAGGGCTATCCTGGATATAGCCAGGGCAGCGTCAAGTTCCGGGGGTGAAGAAAAATTATTAAAAGGAACATCCGATCAAACTGGTAAAGTATATGAGACAAACTCTATGTTTTGTCTTGGATCGGTTCATACCTTGTTGACTCAAAAAAGCGATACCCGGAGATTTTCTGTAATAAATTTAGAGAAGAATAATAGAATAGCCTGGAAGGATTTATCACCGAAAATATTAAAAGCTTTCTCCACGGAAAATTGCGAAAAAATAAGATCATATATATATCATAATTGGCATATTGTAATTAAAAATATCGAAAATTTTAGTAATGCAGCCGGAACATATCTCAACGAAATGGGGTTAGGAGATCAAATAGGGACATTACTTGCCGGGTCTGCATCCTTGCTTAATATGAAAGAATATGATTATGAAACCTGCTATGAAATATGTAAAAAATATTTAGAAGATTTCAATACTGAAAGTGACCAGGTAACCGACGAATTAGAATGTCTAATAAAAATAATGACATCAAAAATAAGATATATAAATAATGCAGACCGGAACGAAGAAACCACCTTATTGAATCTTATAAATATGGCCGCTGGAAAAGCTGAGTATGAAACCGTTAACGGTAGGGCAAAACGGGAATTGTATAAATATGGTATCAACTATAGCGAAAAAAATGAAATGATATACATTGCAATAAATTATCAATGGATAAAGGATATATTAAAAAATACACCTTGGGTGCACAACTATCATAAAATATTGATGAGACTTGATATAGTGGAAGATAAAACCGTTACGAGTGGGTTTGGGTCATATTATAATGGTAGAGCTATCGCTATCAAGGCGGAATATATTTTTAGATTGTCTGATGATCAAATATTTATGGAAGCGGGGTTTTGAGGTATGGAGCAAGAACTATTCCCAGAAACCGAATATATAAATCAAGATATCCTTCGTTCATATTGGTGGTGGCGTAAAATATTTGGACATGAAAATTCTATAGACATGATGTGTCATGTTGCTTCCCGTAAAAATGCCAAAGAATGGATACAAGTAATAAAAAGCCAGTGCAAGATTATATATGATAAGAATATAAAATACAAACGGGTAAAAAAGAAATGATATACGAACCACGTGACTATCAATATAAAGATATAGCGAAAATACGAGATACGTACAAAGCCGGATCAAAGGCGACTATTTACGTGTCTCATACGGGAAGCGGTAAAACTATAGTTTTTTCATATATCACCGAACGGCTATATCAGAATAAACAAAAAATATTAATCTGTACTCATCGTGATAATATACTGCAAGAAACATCAAAAAAGTTAACGGCTATAGGATTGAAACACGGTATTATTGCCCCCGGGTATCCTTTGGTTAGATATCAAATACAACTTGCAAGTATTCAGACATTAGTTAGACGGTTGAATCAATGGAACTTCGACTGGTTTGACTGGATGATCTTCGATGAGTGTTTTGTAAAAGGCACAAAAATATTAACTGAAAATGGAAATAAAAATATAGAAAATATAAAACCAGAGGAGACGGTTTATACTGTAAATGAAAAAACAAAGCAAATTGAAATAAAAAAAGTTAAGAGACTAATAAAAAAGAAAAGAATAAAAAATCTTGTAAAAATAAATAATATCTTATGTACTGAAAATCACAAAATATATACACAAAGAGGCTGGATTGAAGCAAAAAATATAAAAAAAGGTGTTGACATGGTGGCTACCATCATGTATAATGATAGACATGAAACAAATAATAATGAATTGCACAATATGCGGAAAGGAAATTATCCTTACGAAACACAAAAGGTTAAGTTTTTTAAAAACGGGAAGAGGTTATTGCTCAAAAAAATGTTCAAACGCTTACAGAGCGAAAATTTCTTCAATAACCATGTCAAGAACAAACAAGAAATAT